>JACXTT010000018.1_pt1 | contig 234519 bp, 204 predicted proteins | sample 9270951 | NCBI WGS metagenome assembly JACXTT01 (sample SAMN15532306, study PRJNA645909) | rock metagenome | isolation source: weathered quartz diorite | place: Puerto Rico | collected 2017-06-21 | reverse complement strand
TTAAACCAATTTTTTCACCGGGTTTTATATGCCAGTTGGCTTCATCGTAAAGGGCCCGCGCACCAATCTCAAACGTAAGGTTATTTATAGCAATCATTTGCGCGCAAAGATACGATTTTTGAGCTTAAAGCGGAAGGCTTAAAGCTTAAGGCTGAAAGAGTAATATCGAATAATGAGTTTCGGATGATGAATAACAAAATAGTGTAGGATTCTTACTTCAACATTCGAAATTCAGCATTCGTTATTCGGTATTAAATCTTTTATCCTTAATTTTCAAATCGTTATCCCACAACTGCTTTAAGCCATGTTTGCGCCATCAGTGCCTCGCCGGGTACGCTGGGATGCACGCCGTCCATGCTCCAGTAAGGGGCGGGCGCTACTTCCAGTGCTTTGTCAAACGCGGCCTGGTAGGGCACAAAAACGGCTCCGAATTCGGCAGCGATATCTCGCGCGGCTTTGCGGAACAAATCAAACGTAGGGTACCATTTATCGTCAACTGCCCGTACTCCTTTGGTAGCAAAAGGTTCGCATATCACTAGTTTAACATCAGGTAGGGTTTGCTTGGTGAGCGTAAGCAGTTTCTTATAATCGGTAATGTAGGTGTCAATAGTGCCGGTATAACTGCCGGTAAGGGTATGCCAAAAATCATTCACGCCAATGTGGATACTCAGGATATTAGGTTTCAGGTCCAGGCAATCGCTGGTCCAGCGCTCAGCCAGCTGATAAACTTTATTGCCGCTAATGCCTTTGTTGTATATTTTCAGGTCTTTGCTGGCATGATCAAGCAATAACTTTGAGGCTGTAATCAGGGCATATCCCGAGCCCAGGGCGCTGGTAGTATTGGGTTCTGTTTTTGAATGATCGCGGCCCCAATCGGTAATGGAATCACCCTGAAATAAAAGCACATCGCCGGTATTGAATTTTAATTTAGGCGCGTTTTTTTCGGTAGCTAGTGCTGCCGATACAATTTGCGGGATACCCACCGCAGCCATACTGCCAACTGCAGTGGTTTTCAAAAAATTACGGCGACCTTGTTTAAAAGTATTACTTAATATTTTCCTGATCATTTGGGTTGTTTTAGGGATAACTGATTTTCGAAAATACAGATTTGTGGTGTTTTTTTAAATAATAAAAGTACTGCCGGGATTGAGTTTAACTAAATTATGTCATTGCGAGCGCAGCGTGGCAATCTCGTCGCGTGTCGAATAGGAATAGCTACGAGATTGTTTCGTCGTTCCTCCTCGCAATAATATACATGGAAAACTTTGCACCTGCCGCTAAACTCGCGGTAGCCGCGGGTAGCCGCCACCCAAATCAAAAAATCCTAAAATTCTGGTTTACACACCTAAAGGAATGTGTTAACTTCGCGGCATGTATTTTTTATTAAAACCCATCCTGTTCCAGTTCGATCCCGAAAAAGTACATTATTTTGTAACCCGCAACTTAAAACGGTTTAACCGTTTTCCGGGTGGCGCGGCTTTGAGCCGGGCTATTTGGGATGTAAACAACCCGCGACTGGAAAAAGAAGTATTTGGTTTGCGGTTCAAAAACCCGGTAGGACTGGCAGCCGGTTTTGATAAAAATGCCGAACTCATGGGCGAAATGGCTAACATGGGTTTTGGTTTTGTAGAGATAGGTACCGTTACACCACTGCCGCAACCCGGTAACCCTAAAACACGCATGTTCCGTTTGCCATCTGATGGCGCGCTTATCAACCGTATGGGTTTTAATAACTTTGGTGTGGATGTGGCGGCCGAGCGTATAGCTACTTTTCGCAGAAATGCGAAGAGCGCGCAAAAGGATCTCATCATCGGTGGTAACATCGGCAAAAATAAGGTTACGCCTAACGAGGAAGCTGTTAACGATTATATCAAATGTTTTGATCGCCTGTTTGATGTGGTGGACTATTTTGTGGTGAACGTAAGCTCGCCCAATACACCCGGCCTGCGCGAACTGCAGGAGAAAGAACCGTTGATGCTGTTGCTGAATACCCTGCAACAACGTAATTCAAAAAATGGTATCAGTCGGCCTATCTTGTTAAAAATAGCTCCGGACCTCACCGACTCACAGTTGGATGATATTGTGGATATTGTACAGCAAACCGGTATAGCAGGTATTATCGCTACCAATACTACCATCAGTCGTGAAAATTTAACTGCTGCCGAAAGCTTAAAAAATGAAATGGGTGGCTTGAGTGGCAAACCATTAACCAAGCGCTCAACCGAAGTGATTCGTTACCTGCATCAAAAATCAAATGGATCGTTCCCCATCATTGGTGTAGGCGGCATACACTCCGCCGATGATGCGGTGGAGAAGCTGCAGGCCGGTGCATCGCTGGTGCAACTGTATACAGGTTTTATTTACGAAGGCCCGGGATTGATAGGGCGGATCAATAAGAAGTTGATGTCTTGAACTAGGATTAACTTCGTTGAGGGCTGCGTCGTTTTCAGAATTAAAGAATTTTCAGAATTATAAATCTTTCGCAAACACTCGGCAAGAGCCGAGCGGTGTTGGGAAAAAGAAAAAGTTGTCATTTCGACGAGGCACGAGGAGAAATCTTATACGCCGGATACGCAAATTGTATAAAATTTCTCTTCGCCCTCCATCACAAGCCCCAGCCCCTGCTCATCGAAATGACAGCTTTTGGGGGGCTTTCCAACACTAGGCAGGAGCCGAGCGACGGCGAGAAGCACTCTTTACCTAGGCAGTTTGGTATGTTACAGTATTTAGTTTACTGCTCCTATATGAATGTTGTCAAATAAATTGCGATCATAAGTGCTTGCAATAAAGGCCATTCCCTTTGTGCTGCCTTCCGCGGTCACGGTTGCCAGTTGCTTACCGTCTATCAGGCCTGTTATCTGGTTATTCTTTAATTCCAAACGTAGGTGATGCCATTCAGATGGGACAAAATTGCGTATCTGTCCCGAAGCCAGGGTTGTATATTGCCAGTTTAATTGCCAGCGCCCGTCGCGGGTTAAAATCCAGCGGAAACCCAGCTTATCGCGGTCGGCATAGCGGCCGCCAATTTCTACATCACCACCATTTAACAGCACGTCTCCTTCAATGCTATAATCTTTCCAATTGGAATCTCCGAACAAAGAATGAGGCTTCAACAACCAGTTATCATACCATAATATACCTTCGTCCGGTACTATCTGTGCCAGGCAGGTACCACCTTTTGGTGAGGAAACCGTTTCGAATGTTCCTTTCTGATCAGAAAAATACTTTGGTGTTTCGTGTAATTTATAGGTGTCAAAATCCTCCTGATAAGGGAATGGGAAAGGCTTTTCTGGCGGTATAATACCAAAAGAACCTTTTTGCTGGCCGGTGGTGTTGGTAATGGTGTAGATGGCATCAGGTTCAACTTCCAGCTCTAGATAGTTTTTTACCAAACTCCGGGTTTTCTGTTCAATGAATTGCTCTTTTGCATCTGATTTCCACACATGTACAGTGCCTTTTTTGAGCCCATCGCCGATAAATAATTTCACCTTACGTTTATCACCCGTTACGATAATTACCGACCAGTCGCCGGTTTGCGGATTACGCAAGGCCACATGACTACCGCGCCAGGTATCGGCCGAAAACTGCCCACAGGCGCCATCCATATAAACCCAGCCTGGTTCTGCAAACTGTGTGGTATGTGCAATGGCCCAAACAGATGGCCACACGGTGTAATGACCACTCCAGGGAGCATCTGCCTGTAAGGCGCCGGTATTGCCCCAGATAATCTGGTCATAAATGCCATCCACAGGGCACCAGATCTCGAATTTGGTTACCCGGTCTATAGCGTAAAGCTTATTCATCACACGCGCAAGGTATAAGGCACCTTTGCCACCCCATTCCTGGCCCGACTGGCTCCATTCTTCACTGGCCCATAAGGACTTGCCCGATGCTTTAGCCTTTTCTGTTGCCCGATGTGATGTTTTTTGATCAATCTCCCAGGGTTCGCGGCCGTCCACGTAATGATAGCCTACCGCGTTAATCAGTTTATCGAGTTTTGGGTCTTTTTCGAGCTTGTCAAATATTTGCCAAAACTCGCTGTCGTCATCCGGGGCCTGAAGTTTAACCTTTGAAAAACCATGTGCATCCAGGGTTGGCCGCAAGTTATTAGCCACCCAGTTAAGGTCGGTACCCATCTCATTTTGAGCGGCGGATATCCAGTTAATATCTAATCCATAATGTTTACGGGCTGTTTCTAAAAACGAAACGATCCAATCGGCAGATTCCTGTGAAAAACGGGTACCCACCCAGTGTGGATAAGCCCAGGGTAAACAATCCAAGGTCACATTCCGGTTTCTTTTACGGGCTTCGGCCATCAGCCAAAATTCGTAGCCGCGGGGAATTGGGTTTTTTAGCTCATCACGGGTTATAATATGTGATGGTTCGCTGCCACAAGTAGAGTTTTCGCCACTGCCAATTTCAACTTTAAGATGCTGGAAGCCGGCACCAAACTTTGGTTTGAAAAGATAGTCCAATACTTCGGAACGCTGCTTTTCCGGATAATCTGCCAGGTTGCGACTGGAAGCCCCGGCACTCACTGCACCTATGCCTTCAAAAACCCTTCCTTTATCAGTGGCGCTAAGCGATATGGTTTGAGCCTGTGCTTTGACCGTAAAAACCGGCGTAACTAAAAACAGCAACAGCATCTTGAGCCAATTGGAATTAAGCTTTATAAAAGGTAGTAACATAGGAATTACGTTTGGTTAGTAATATAGTTAACAGGAGATTAAATATATTAATTTAGATATTGGTTGGATTTCCCTGACGTCAAAAGTTGATAATTAATGGCAGTGAATCAATGGATATTTTAATGAAAAGAATGGATTATATTTTGATTTTTCTGTGAGGAGATTTTTATCATCATCCTTAAAAAGATAGGAGAGACTCTTTATACAAGAAAGATGAATTATAATTCGGACTAAAGTAAAATCCATAAAAAAATCCTGCCGGTTTCTGAAACCAGCAGGATTTATAAGATCTTTTAAACGCAGTTAAGCGCCCAAACAGAAAAAATTATTTTGCAGCAGCAGCTTTTGCTAAAACTTCGTTGTTTTTAGCAATCTGGCTGTGTTTTGACTCTGCAGAACGGCTTCCGTACTCCAGGTTAGTAGCCAGTTTCAAAAACTGAACTTCTAAACGTGAAGTGGTTTTGTTTTTTCTATCTTTTCTTTTTAAACGAGTAACGCCCATGGTGTTGATATTTTAATTTTTTTAAACCCTTGAGGTCGGGAGCGGATTCGAACCGCTGTAAAAGGTTTTGCAGACCTCTGCCTAGCCACTCGGCCACCCGACCATTTTTTAAGGACTGCAAAAATAGTAATTTATTTTTTGGAAAGCCAACATTTATTTCATTGAATTTCTTTTTATTTCAGAACAGAGTATCGCGGTGGCAATGGCCACGTTTAATGATTCGGCATTTCCGGCCCTGGGAATGGTTACGGCGCTGGTTATCAATTGCTCAACCGGGGCGCTTATGCCGTTGCCTTCGTTGCCCATTACCAGGAGTCCTTCGGTACCAAAATTAGTATTGTACATATTATTTCCGTTGAGCATAGCGCCAAATATCGGAAGTTTGATCTGCGGCAGCACCGTTAACAGATCGGCATAATGTACGTTAACACGCGCCAGGGAGCCCATGGTAGCCTGCACTACTTTAGGATTATATACATCAACGGTATCCTCAGAGCAGATAATATCCTGTATGCCAAACCAATCGGCCGTACGAATGATGGTACCCATATTGCCCGGATCCTGTATGTTATCCAGCACCAGCGAAAACTTTTTTTCGAGCGCTTTATAATTTAATACCGGCCATATTGGTATCTTGACCAAACCAATTACCTCTTGCGGTGTTTTCAGGGAACTGATTTTTTGGATTTCATTTAATGAAATTTCCTGAAAGTTTATTTTTCGGGATAAATTCAGCAATTTTGGAGCAATTGCAGGGGTATGGTAAACAATATCAACCTGGTAAGCAGAGTTTATAAATTCCGTAACCGATTTGTAACCCTCAACCATAAATAAACCATGTTCCCTGCGAAACTTTTTATGTTGTAAGGATGATAATAAACTGATTTGTGATTTTGAAAGCATATATAAACCCTGCTGTTTTCCGCCTTACAATATTAAGTATTTTGCTGCTCATTATCGGATCGGGCTGCAGCAGTACCCGTGGTTTGAAAAAAGACCAGGTAATTGTACGCAAAATTACCATTAAAGGCATCGATAAAGAATTTGCCGAAGCTGCTGTAAATTATGTAGATAAGGAACAGCAACCCAATAACTGGCTTAACCTGCAATTTTATTATACTTTTAGTAAAAACGGCAAGCGTAATTTTGGCGAAGCCCCATCTATCCTGGATAGTAACCTGGTTGAATTTTCCCGTTTCCAGATAGAAAAGTATATTCAGAACCGCGGCTATCTGAAAGCCAAGGTAAAGGATAGCATTGTTGTAAAAAAACAAAAAGCCGAGCTGGTTTTTACCGCGCATGAGGGTCCTATGTTCAGGATTCGTAAGGTAACGGATAGCATTGCCGATAAAAACATAAAGAATTTATACAACGCCAACCGTAACAAAATATCTCATATTTCGCCCGGGGCGCGTTTTGATACCGATAGCCTGGCCCACGACCGGGATGAGCTTTACGCACTGATGAAACGGAATGGCTACTTTGATTTTTACAGGCAATACATCAGTTTTGATTACGACTCTACCTTTAACAGTAGCGTGGTTGATGTTAAAATGAATATTGATAACCCGGCCGGTAAAAAGGAGCACCCAGTTTACACCATCAATAATACACTGATCACCATTTCGCGCAGTAACGGGCGTACCCCGGGTAAAGCCGATACCATACAGGTTGATTCGCAGTTCAGGTTTGTTGATTTCTCAGGGCGTTTTAAGCCACGCGTGGTAAAGGATTACACCTTTCAGCGTAAAGGCGATCTTTACAATGCCGATAACCAAACGCTTACAACTACCAGGCTTTCGGAACTAAGCGTTTTCCGTAACGTACCTAACCCTACTTACGAAAAACTGCCCGACAGTTCACACAGGCTCAATACCAAAATTGATATTGTGCCGCTCAAAAAAATGTCTGACCGGGTAGAAGGCGAGGTGCTGTTTAGCGGAGGCCGTTTTGGTTATAACGTAGGTACTACTTTCACCAATCGTAACCTGTTTAAACAAGCCGCTATTTTACAGGTAAAATTAAACTGGAGTATTTTATTTGATAACGGACACAGTATCCAAAACCAGGAGTTGAGAGCGGGAGTTAGCCTCATTTATCCACGTATTTTAACACCTTTTGATTTTCCGCTGTTGGGTAAATTTGGTGTGCCGCATACCACCTTCTCCAGTAACTATTCCCTGTTTTACCAAAAAGACCTGGTTAGGCGCGAAAGTTTCATCAACTCCATAAGCTATGATTTTTTTGAAACCGGACGTAAGCAACATACCATTACGCCTATCAGTATTGAATTTTCAAGAGGCATACTCGATCCGGCAGCCAGGGATACATTTATTAAACAAAACAGGCTTTCTTATGTGAAATTAATTGGTCGTACCACCTTTACAACGGGCAGCCAATATACTTTTCAGTATAACGCGCTGGAGTTAAACTCTTACAAAAACTTTACCTATTTCCGGGGTAGTTTGGATATTGGGGGTAATTTCCTAAGCCTGGCTAGCAGCGTGTTCAATACACCCAGAGATGTGGATAATGAGCGTAAAATTTTTGGCTATACTTTTTCACAATACGCCAAAACGGAACTTGATTTGCGTATTTACAAATCATTGGGAGATGAGCGGCAGTTTATATTCCGTATAAACCCGGGTATTGGTATCCCATATGGTAACAGTACCCAGTTGATATTCGAAAAAAACTTTTACACTGGTGGTGCCAACGATATCCGAGCCTGGCTGCCGCGCACATTAGGCCCGGGACAGTTTAATCGTGGTACTTTTTATGGTAATGATTATAATACCCGTGCAGGCCTGCAATACCTCGATCAGTTTGGGGAAATAAAAATAATAGGTAATGCCGAATACAGGTACACCCTTGCTAATAACTTCTGGGGAGCCAAATTAAAGGGAGCTATATTTATGGATGCCGGTAACGTGTGGCGTCTGGGCAAAAAGGCTGAAAATCCCGACGGGGAGTTCAGGTTTGATAACCTGTTGCAATCCACAGCTGTGGGTATTGGTACAGGCCTGCGGTTTGATCTCGGTTTCTTTATCTTCAGGCTCGATGCGGCATTTAAGTTTAAAGATCCGCAGTTTAACGGTTCCGATCAATGGGTGCTCGTTAAACACTTTGGGGAGTTATTTAGTGACGGGCCGTTTAAAAAGGCTTATTATCAAAACAATGCAACTGCCAAGGATAGCAATGGTAAAGTTACAAAAGGCGACAGCTATAACTTTATGCAGCTGAACTTTGGTGTAGGGCTGCCGTTTTAATTAATTATTGAATTACTGAGTTATTGAATTAGTGATTGTTCAGATAACTGCTTTCAGCTTTTTGCCTTCTGCTTTCAGCTTACCTAAAACATTCCCTTCAGGCCGTCAATAATGCTTTCAAAAAAGGTAGGCATGCTTAAGCCATTGTGATAGTTAAAGTATAGGAATATACAAAATATGACTACCGCTATAATAATAAATCGCTTAAACATATAGGCCAGCAACACCAATGCCAGCGGAATGGCTACCAGCAGTATCCAGCTGATATGGAGCGGACTTAGTTTAGTATCATGTTTATAAATGTAGTACAGGATGGCGTGTGTACCACTGTCGTTCATGTGTTTGGCATATAAAAAGGCCGAGCGATCGAGTTTGTGGCGATAAAAGGCGGTCCCTTTTTCAAATTTCAGCTGTTCCTGGAAACCGTTCATCACAAAGGTAAATACACCGTTTACATCCTCCTGTATCACACCTGCGGTATCGGTAGCAACCACGGCTACCTCATCAACAGCAAAAGGGTTTTCTTTTATCACAAAGTGATTTATCGCTATCGATTTTGCGAAGCTGAAGCTATGAGCGGCTGCAATAAGGCTTAATAAAAGGAATAGTTTCTTCATTTTTTTAATTGGCCGGTTATGTTACCGTATAAAAATGTCCGCAATAAAAATAGTGTTTTAAAGCTGTCGGTTCAAGAAATATATACTTGCATTTAATGCCATAGTAAAACCTAACCAAAACAGATAAGATCGTAACAGCGGTGAGCCCATTTTGTTGAACATTTAATTGCGTTAATAATTTACAATGCCGTTATGCAGGCTTTACCACTAAAATATTAAAATAGCTTAGCTTAGCGGCCATTGTAAATAGCGCTTAGTAAAAATGATCAAAGCATATAAATTATATACCGGGACCGACGGTAATTCGCACGTACAAACAGGTAGCGTAACCGAAGCCCAGTTTAACGAAGCCTCGGCTATCCGGTTTCAGGAATCGCCGCCACACTCATTCTTCGATTGGCATAATGCACCTACCAATCAATATGTGATTACCTTGCTAGGTACATTGGAGTTTGAAACCCGTACCGGCGAAACCTTTATATTGAAACCAGGAGAAATACTGATAGCTACCGACACTACCGGCACGGCCCACAAATGGCGGCTGATTAATGACGAACCCTGGCGCCGCGTTTATGTAACATTTGAACAGGAAAACCAGGTGAACTTTATACCCGATGCTGAGTCGTAAGTGCTAAGAACTTAAAACTATTTCACCCTCACATAAGTATTGCTATACCCATCGCTGATAGATATATCATACAGGAACAAGGTATCATTTCTGATCAATAGAGACTGGTCATAAGAATTGCCAGTTTTGAATACATCAATGATGCTGTTACCGTATTTATAATTCCTAACGATGGAGAATTTGCCCTGCATAGTCACGGTATCTTTTCTGAAGAAATGAAAAGTGCTATCGGTACTAAATTGATATCGCTGGGTAAAACCGGCGCTCTGCGGTGTTGAAGTAAATCCGCCTATACCACCTGTTGATTTAACCCATCGCCATTGCCCCATGATGGAGGTTGATGCCGGGAGTTTACCCTTATTGCAGGAGCTTGCGCTGCATAATGCCAGCGCCACCAGCATTAAAAGAAAATGTTTCATACTGTAAGGTTTATATCACAAATTACGATGAGGATTGCTTAAACGATACACGCGGCTGATTTTAAACCATATAATTATTTGTATAAATGATACCTGTTTGTAAATTACACACAAAATCTTTTTGTATACCCTGATACCATGATTATTGTTATTCAATGTAAAGACCAGGTTGGTTTGGTTGGCTCCATAGCTACCATATTGGCCCAACACCAGCTCAATATAGTTTCCATGCGCGAGCACGTGGATAAGGCCGAAAATATCTTTTTTGTACGCCTGGAAGTGGAGGATGGGGATACCAATGGTTTGGAGGTTACATTGAAAGAGGTATTACCTGCCGGCGCCATTATATCGGTAAATCCTACTCCACATAAAAAAATAGTGGTAATGGTAACCAAAGAATATCATTGCCTGGCCGATATACTGATACGTAATTATTTTAATACCCTGGGCGCAACGGTACAATGTGTTATCGGCAACCATGCCACCCTGCAGAATATTTGCGAACGTTTTGATATGCCTTTTTACCATCTGTCGCATGAGCAATATGGCCGGGAAGAGCTGGAAGAGCAAATGGCCGATGTGATACAACAATATGCCCCTGATTATATTGTGCTGGCCAAGTTTATGCGTATCCTGTCGCCGGCATTTGTGGCCCGCTTCCCGATGAGGATCATCAATATACACCATTCGTTTTTACCGGCATTTATCGGTGCCAATCCTTATAAACAGGCCTTTGAACGCGGAGTGAAATTGATTGGTGCTACAGCCCATTTTGTATCCAATGAGTTGGACGAAGGTCCTATCATTGCCCAGCAGATCATCCCGGTAAATCATTCATTTACGGCCGCTACCATGGTAAAAGCCGGTCAGGAAATTGAAACAGCAGTACTGGCCAATGCCCTGAAACTGGTTATTGAAGACCGCGTTTTTGTTTACGGGAACAAGACGGTTGTTTTTGGGTGATGATCAAATTATTGTAGAGGCGCAGCGCAAGCGTCTCTTAATACTTACGAAGTTTTTAAAAACTTCGTAAGTCTGACCTTCTCAACGTTCAGCTTTGAAAATTTGGGCTGAAGCCATCTTAGGGTTTAACATTTAGCCGTTGGCTAAAGCCAAACGGTAATGAATAAAAAGTAACATCACCCTGAAAGTTGGTAAAATTCATTGCCGTCCCATTTATGGGGCGGAAACGGTAAGCTTGAAAAGCGGCTTTAGCCGAATATTTTTAGAGGAAATTTCCCTCTCGTTAACCTCTTTTTAATACGCAGGCTTTATTTTTACCGCCTACATATTTGTTAAAACTATCATGAAAAAAATCCTTCTTCTTCTTTTAGTCCTGTCTGTTGCCATCTGCACTACCGGCTTTGCCCAACAATTTACGGTGGCTACTTACAACATGCGTAATGATAATGCCAGCAATGACGATTCTGTACGCGGCAATGGCTGGAAACAGCGCCTGCCGGTAATTGTAAAGCTGATACAGTTTCATGACTTTGATATATTTGGCACACAGGAGTGCCTTATTCATCAGCTAAAAGAGCTTAAAGCCAGTATGCCCAGTTATGCTTATACCGGCATAGGTAGGGACGATGGCAAAACCGAAGGAGAATTTTCGGCTATTTTTTATAAAACCACCAAATTTAAGCTGTTGGCTCATGGCGATTTTTGGCTGGCTCCTGTTACCGACAAGCCGAACAAGGGTTGGGATGCCGCCTTGCCGCGTATTTGTTCATGGGGCTCGTTCCAGGAAATCAAAACGGGTTATAAGTTCTATTACTTTAACCTGCATATGGATCATATTGGCGTGGTGGCCCGCAGGGAGAGCGCTAAACTGGTTTTAACCAAGATCAAGGCCATCACCGGTACAGCACCGGTTATATTTTCGGGAGATTTTAATGTGGATCAAACTTCTGATAGTTATGCGGTGATCAATACATCGGGAACTTTAAAGGATGCGTATGAGTTGTCGCCTGTTAAATATGCCGAAAATGGTACGTTCAATGATTTTAACGCCAATACCAAGACTACATCACGTATCGACCATATATTTTTAACTAAAGATTTTACCGTAAAAAGGTACGGGATATTGACTGATAGTTATAGAGGAAAAACAAAAGGGGGAGATCAATACGAGGCCAAATTGCCGTCTGATCATTTCCCGGTAATGATAGTGGTGGATCATCAATGACCCACCACACCAGAGAGATATAGTTGATTAGTATAAGGCTTTTTATTCTACTACAAGCGTAGCGATGGAGTGCGGCAAGCTGGTTGTTTTAGCGGCTTTGCCTTTTATCCATAAATAGTATTCAATTTTTTCGTCGGTTTTATTCATTACCACAACCGCCAGTTTACCATCGGTATTCAGGTAAGCGGTAGTTAATAGTTTATCCCTGCTGGCTACCGCGCTTACGCGTTTGGCACCTGGGCGGATAAATTTAGAGAAGTGCCCCAGGTAATAGTAGGAGCTGGTGTAAATGAGGTTACCGCTTTGCGTATCGGCATGTACAGGAGCAAAGCAATAGTTACCTACGTGGTTTGGTCCGCCTTTTTCATCAAGTAAGATGTTCCAGTCGGTCCAGGCTACGGTGCCTGCGTTAAAATCATTGATCATGGATAGGCCATATCTTTCGCCAAGTGCCCAGTCGTTAATTTTAGCAAAATCATACTTTTCTATACAGCCTTCTGTAAAGATCAGGTTTTTATCAGGGAATGATTCATGTACGCGGCGGGTACTTTCGAATTGCTGACCGGCACCGGTCCAGGTTTCATACCAGTGGAAGCCCACACCCCAGATGTATTTGGCAGCTTCCGGGTCCTCTAAAATGGTACTGGCACGCTGATAAAGCAAATCGCGGTTATGATCCCAAACAATCAGTTTTTTATCGGCCATGCCTTGTTTGTGCAGAGTTGGCCCCAAAAAGTTCTTTACAAAATCGCGTTCTTCATCGGCAGTAAACATGCACGACTCCCAGCTTTGTTTAGCCATAGGTTCGTTCTGTACCGAAAGGCCCCACACCGGGATGCCTTCTTTTTCGTAGGCTTTGATAAACTTTACAAAGAAATTAGCCCAGCTTTGATCGAATTCGGGTTTTAATTTGCCGCCGTGCAATACGTCGTTATTATCTTTCATAAAAGCCGGAGGGCTCCATGGTGAAACAAACAGGGTTAATTTACCGCCTGCTGCAGCCATAGCCGCTTTGATAAAAGGGATACGGTAAGTTTTATCATGACTGATGTCGAACGTTTTCAGATCAGCGTCACCTTCTTTTACGTAGCTATAACTCGCGCTCGAAAAATCGCAGCTTTGAATATTGGTACGGGCCACAGTATAACCAATGCCTTTGTCTTTATCGTAATAGGCAGTTAACAACTCCTTTTGTTTATCTTTTGGCAGCTTGGCAAACACCTCGGCCGATGCATCAGTTAAGGCGCCACCTACGCCCAGCATGGTTTGGAATGTTTTAGCGGGATCAACAAAAACAGAAACCTCGGTTTCGGCAGGCTGTGGTTTATCGGTAAACTGAAGAGTTTCGGTTGGGGTAAGCTTATAGCCCGCTTCTTTTTCAGATACAATTACCTTTACCGATTTATTGCCTACAGAAAACGGAGCTTTACCCTGGGCATTTACAGAGCCAGCTTTTACAAGGCTGCCTGCAATAAAACAGGCAATTAAAAATTTTTTCTTCATGGATTTATATAATAGAATACCGGGTTTGAATAACGCTGAAAATGGACGTTTCCGGCAATCCAAATTTATTAAAGTTAATGAGAATAAAGCAAAAAGACTTACATAAATAATTGATTTATAATCACTTGATATGAAATTGATACGCTTTAATACCGAGCCTGTTTAGCGGTAAAAAATCTCATAATCAGACTGTTCCAGTCAGGGCGTGGCTGCATGGATTAAATTTTGATGCGCTTAAATACAAAATGCATTAAGTGTACCAGTCGTAGTCAAAAATTACTTTTGCGCCTTAATCTCTTCCTCAATCCGCAGGCTTTCTTTATGGATGGCGTTCATCAGTTCGGTTACAAAAGTTTCTGATAAGCCTTCTTTTTTACCGGCTTCAATACTTTTTTCAATCACCTGTTTAAAACGATCGGCCTGCAATGCGGGGATATTGTTTTGTGCTTTGTAAACACCAATTTCTTTTACCACTCTTTCGCGTTCGCCCAGTAAAGCTATCAGTGCTTTATCAAGCGAATCTATTTTTTTGCGGCTTACCTGCAGGGTTTGGTCGTTGCCTTTGGAAGTTTTCATTGGTGCTGTTTGTGCGCTAACTAAACTATAACTGAACAGGGATACTAATAATAAGCCAAATGCGCGGCTGTACAATTTTATTTTCATGTCTTTTTAACCTATAAACCCGCTAATTATTATCAATGTTTTCAATTATGCATAAAAATGACATGGGCAATTGGATTTTAAAAGCAGACGTCATGCCGAATTTATTTCGGCATCTCACGTGTAGGTAAACACATGATAGGTCTGCAACAGAGAAATCTTAGATCTAACAAGCGTGAATATCCTGTGGGATGCCGAAATAAATTCGGCATGACGTGCGTTTTTTTAGCTTTTATGCCTCATCGCCCATCGGCGTTGTGCCCGTGTTTAATCATGTCTTTAACCGCCTGGGCCAAAAATTCCTTATCTCCATCATTAAGCATGGTTTGTTTCCCGCCATCGTTTACTTCATAGGTGATTTTTCCATAGTGATCACTCTCGGCAATGAGCTGCTTGCCATCCCGCGAATATTTTACATAGCCGTTAGGCGAAATACTTTGAATACCGGTACCATCGGCGGTGAAAAAGGTTTGCCCTACATATTCTATTTTTACGGTGGTACCATTGCCGTTTTCCATGATAGTGGTATGCCTCTTTCCAAACCGGCAGGCGGTTACTGATAAAAGGATACCAATTGCTGCAATTAATTGTAGTTTTTTCATAATATAAATTTTTAATGATTTAAAAGTTGTTGATTTTCCTGTAACGACACCAGCCTGATGAGCCCGACGCTTAAACCTATGAACCATACTGACCAGCCCAAATGCACAAATCGTTGAATAAGGCCTGGGTAGGTATTCTGAAATGCAGGCACAAAACGTAAAAATATCAGCATCATCAGCGCCAGGCTTATTACAGTTGTTAACCGTACAGATACCAGCTCCCGCCTTCCCCGCCATAAAATGACTACCAGCAGTGTGCCTACATAAAACAATAAAAAAACCGGGCCAGAAGCCGAATGCAGATGATTTCCTGCATGATACATGGCAGCCCATCCCATCATAAAAGTGAATGCTGGCAAAGTAAATACCGGTAGTAGGTTAAGCCCTAGTTGTTTACAAGCCCCGTATACGCCCATTATAAAAAACATACTTAAAATGGCGCTGAACATAGTAAGGGTAGCCATTAAAGGTTCAGACCGGGTACCTGTGGCGCCAAGCTCGCTGATGGTGTCGCTCAGATGATTATAATTTCCATGAATAAAACCACAAAGGAGGGTTGATATCCAAAAAACTATGGGAATAATAATGCCGGTGTATAGTAACATTTTGATGTTCATGATAGTAGTGAGGTTAAAATCGAAACAAATATATATAAAACATGGTACTATACAATACATAGTACTGTGTATTTTTTGTTAATTACGATGCAACCTAATGGTGTAAATGTGGGTCATATAACTGCGTGTATACTAAATGAATAGCGTAAATGGCTCAAAAGCGGACGGCCTGTACGAATCCGAACAGGTTAATATTTGTTATCTGTAGTTAATTTGCTGGAAATCAAATTTTTATGATAGTGGCATGCGTTTTATTATAAAATAAACTCTACCTAATTAATTAAGCTGTTGTCAAATGAACATGGAAGACCATATCTGGCACCTGGTGATAAAAAAGCTAACTCATGAAGCATCTGAACAGGAGCTGCGGGAGTTAGACGAACTGCTTAAAGAAAACCCAGAGATTAATGCCAGCGTAAAACTCATGCTCAAGTGGTGGCAACCCGAAACGGATCATACGGAAGAGGAACACAGTTATTTTCTTTTTAAAAAGATCCTAAGCCGTATTAAAGAAGTTGAAGCGAAATCTCCGATAACTAAACCTCATAAAGAAACAGAGACCGGCAATCGTGAGCCGGGTTTTAAAAAAAAAGTATCAAGCGATCCAATTAACTATTTCGTAAGCCATATTACTATGATAAAGAATTATTTAAAAATTGCGGTAAGACAGTTGCTCAAACAAAAAATGTACGCGGCTATCAAAGTTGGAGGCTTTGCGCTGAGCATTGCTGCCTGTTTGCTTATTGCCCTGTATATACGCGAAGAATTGAGCTTTGATAAAAGCTATCCGGATGCCAATCGTATTTACAGGATTGTAGGGCAATACAATTTTGATAATATTCATGAAAAAGGAGTTGATTGGCCGGCCGTGATGGGCAAAACGATGAAATCTGATTTTCCCGAGATAGAACAGTTTGGCAGGTTGATGCCGAATTCGCTTTTCTGGGGTGCGGGCAGCAATGAATTGAAACGGAGCGATGCAGCCGAAAATACACATGAGGAGGGTTTCGCCTATGCCGATCAGTCGCTGCTTGATATATTGAAGCTGCCGATGGCTTATGGCGACGCTGCCCACGCGCTTGCCGAGCCCCTAACCATGGTGATATCAAAAAGCAAGGCCGATAAATATTTTCCGGGCCAGAACCCGGTTGGTAAGGTCATGTACCTTAATAATAATAAAAGTAAACCGTACAAAATTGGCGCGGTGATGCAGGATATCCCGGTGACATCACACTTGCATCAATTTGATTTTCTATTAACACTTGCCGGAGTTGAGTTTTGGAATGGCGAACAAACTACCTGGCAGGCCAGTAATTACAGTATTTATGTTAAGCTAAAACCAGGAACTAACATTGCCCGGTTTAACAAAAAGATGACTGATGGGATAATTAACAATTATTATATCCCCGATATGATCAAAAGCGGAGATAAGAATGCTTCGAAAATTGCAAATGCATTAAGTATGAGCGCGCAGAAGATTGAAGATATCAACCTGCGGTCATATGATATTCATGATGGGATGTCTCATGGCGATATCCGCTTTATTTGGTTGTTTGGTGCTGTGGCTGGTTTTATATTAGTTATAGCCTGTATCAATTTTATCAATCTTTCTACAGCTAAATCGGCCAATCGCGCTAAAGAGGTTGGTTTGCGCAAGGTGGTTGGCTCACAACGCAGCGGTCTTATCAGCCAGTTCCTTACCGAATCATTGTTATATAGCTTTTTTTCTTTTGCGTTGGGTTTGGTACTGGCGGTTATATTGCTGCCTTATTTTAATATGCTTGCCTCCAAATCATTAACTATACCCTGGCAACAATGGTGGTTATTGCCCACAGTATTCACCTCGGCTGTTATTATTGGGATAGTTGCGGGAATTTACCCTGCATTTTATCTATCCGGTTTTAAGCCCGCCGAAGTATTGAAAGGTAAACTAAGTTCGGGTAGCAAAAGTTCGGGCTTACGTAACGGGCTGGTAGTTTTCCAATTTACTACATCTATTATCTTAATCATCAGCACGTTTATTATCTACAACCAGATGCAATTCATCCTCAATAAAAAAGTAGGGTTTGAGAAAGATCAGGTAGTGATGATTCAAGGTACCAATACCCTGGATAATGAGGTAAAGAATTTTAAAGATGAGTTATTGAAGCTGCAGGCAGTAAAAAGCGTATCTGTTAGTGATTTTTTACCGGTAGCCGGTACAAAACGTAATGGAAACGAATTTTTTAATGAAGGCAGGGTTAAAATAGATGCCGGAGTTGGCGGCCAGTTTTGGGATATTGATGAAGATTATATCAAAACTTTTGGCATGAAGCTGGTGGCCGGCAGGAATTTTAACCCCGGCATGAAAACCGATTCGCAGGCTGTGATCATTAATCAAACCATGGCCAAAAAGCTCAACCTCAAGAATCCGATAGGTAAACGGATTGTGAATTATGGTGCTCCTAAGGCAATCATAGGCGTGGTTCAGGATTTTAATTTTGAATCGTTACGGGATGGAATAGAGCCTTTGGTAATGCATTTAAGTAACAGCAATTCCATTGTATCGGTAAAAGTAAAAACCGGCGATATGAAAAATACGCTGGCAGAAATCACCAGAACCTGGAAAAGCTTTTCGCCTAATCAACCTATACGTTACACTTTTATGGATGAGCGTTTTGCCAACATGTACGCCGATGTACAACGCATGGGGCGCATATTTACCAGTTTTGCCATACTGGCTATTATTATAGCCTGCCTGGGCCTGTTTGCCCTGGCTGCCTATATGGCCGAGCAACGGAGCAAGGAGATTGGTATCCGCAAAGTGCTGGGTGCTAGTATTGGCAACATTACCACGTTGTTGTCCCTCAATTTTATAAAACTGGTATTTATAGCCATTATCATCGCATCACCTATTGCCTGGTGGGCCATGACCAAGTGGTTACAGGATTTTACCTACCGCATTCCTATTGGCTGGGGGGTATTTGTATTTGCCGGTATAGTTGCCATCGGTATCGCATTATTAACAGTGAGTTTTCAATCTATCAAGGCAGCAATCGCTAACCCCGTTAAAAGCCTCAGAAGCGAATAACCCATCTTAGCCTGTCATAAAAAAACAGCCCCGATTTTTATCGGGGCTGTTCTGTTTTTATTGGTTAATGCTGATTAAAAGCCCGGGTTATTAGGCAATAATTTTGGATTAACATCTGTTTCCTGTTTTGGTAAAGGGAACAATAATTGTTTTTCTGAATATGTAGCGTTGAATACGGTTTTGTGACCTACAAAATTATCCCAGTTACCGGTAACATCGTTATGTATTTTGCGGGTACGGATCATATCAAACCACATTTTATTTTCAAAGCAAAGCTCAAAATAACGCTGCAGCCATACTTCCTGCTCAAAGGCGGTTTGGCCCAGCGCACCAATTGGAGCCAGTGTAGCCCTTGCACGTATCTGGTTTACATATTGAACAGCATTGGCATTTGGTGAGCCTTCGGCACGGTTTGATGCTTCGGCATACATTAACATCACATCGGCCAAACGGTAAATGGTATAGTTCAGGTCAGATTTGATGGTGTTGGTAACCGCATTTACATCAAACCATTTGTAGATATAATGATTTTTAAAGGTGATGGTTTGTCCGGTTTTAGCGCTTGGGTAGCTGGTGTAAAAGAACTGCTTTTCGGCAGCACGTTTATCACCTGCAGCAAATGAAGCAATAAACTGATCTGTAGGCCAAACTGAACCATACTCATCAGAGTATTTAGAAATACCTGAGAAGTTAGGGATGGTAAGTGCAGTAAGTGGGTTGGTTGTAGGAACCGAAGCCGCATACTGTACCTGAAAAATAAACTCCTGACTGTTTTTATTGCTCGGAACAATCATATCGGTATAATTCGGGAACAGTGTGTATCCGCCATTCTGAATTACATCCAATGAACGTTTTGCCGATTCTGCATAATTTGCGGCGCCACCGTTTATAGCAGCTCCGGCGTAAGTTAAATAAACATCGGCCAGCAATGATTTTACAGCAGCCATAGTTACTTTACCTGATGGATCTTTCCATGGCAAGGTTGATTTTTCGGCGGCAAGCAGATCCGGAATAATGATTTCATCATAAATTTGCTTAGCTGGTGTGCGCGGCAAATTCAAATTCAGATCCTTAGGTGGTTCGGTTACTTTAACCACAGCACCATACATACGTACCAGGTAAAAGTAATACAGGGCACGCAAGGTGCGCACCTCGGCTACCATATTTGTTTTATCGGCATCGGCTAAGCCAGCGGCGTTAATGGTTGGTATTTTTTGTATAGCCAGGTTACATGCACCAATACCCAGGTACATTTGTTGCCACCAGGTATCAAAATAAAACGAGGTATTACTGTAAGTAAGTGTTTGGAAACTTACAAACCCAGTTTGTCCCAGATCGCTATTGGCTTTACCGGTCATAAACTCCATCAGGTTCCAGGTGTTACCACCGTATGAGCCGGATTGGCCGGTAAGTAAACCTCCAAGGTTTTGATAACCCGCGTTGGCAAAGGCCCGGGCTACTTTCGCGCTCGAAAGATCAGAATTTGGACCTAAAAAAGAGGTAGGCTTTTCTTCCAGGAACTTTTTGCATGAGCATGAAAGCAACATGCACGATACGATTAATATATTTTTTAATGTTTTCATTTTAATGCGATTTATTAGATGATTTCTATTATACCCTTCATTGCTATTATTCTGTCTGTTTTGATCATATCGCCAATTTTTAGAATCCTACCTGTACACCAAGGTTCCAGATACGCGGACGTGGGTTAGCGAAGAAATCTATATTTTGTGAAAATGCCGAGTTTGAACCATATCCCTGGTTAAATGTATCAACCTCAGGATCGTAGCCGGTATATTTAGTGATCACGAACGCGTTTTGAACGCTTGCATAGATGCGTAAGCGGCTCATGTGCACACGTTGTAACATAGCAGTTGGGAAGGTATAACCTAATACAAAGTTTTGACCGCGTATGAATGAACCATCCTCTACCCACCAGGTATCAAAGTGCGAATCCTGTGCATATTTGTAATTACGCACCTGTGATATCATGGTATTCTGGTTGTTTGGAGTCCATCCATTTAATACAGTTTTTAAGCTGTTTGAAATGGTTTGCCTGTCTTCGGATGAGTGTTTGAAGTTAGCCGCAGTATTTACGCCTTCAACAAAGCGGATGTCGAAAGAGAAATCCCAATGTTTGTACCTGAAACTGCTGCTGAAAGTACCTGTCCATTTTGGATAAGCACGACCAATGATGCTGTAATAGTTACTGCCATCGGCGTTGTAGATATACTTTCTGTCGCCGGCTTTTAAACCATGTTTGGCGGCTTCAGCAATATCGGCAGGCGAATCGCTGTAAGTACCCACACGGGTCATACCATAGAAAGAACCCAATGGCTGACCCACACGGATCACATAGTTTTGCCCCAGGAAGTTAGGGCCAGGGAATATATCGGCACCGCCATCATTTAATTTGGTTACTTTGTTTTTGTTTGATGCAAAGATGAAATTGGTTGTCCATTCAAAATTAGAAGTTCTAACGTTAACAGTGTTCAACGCAAGCTCAATACCGGTGTTTCTAACCGAACCAACGTTTTTGTAAACGTTTGCCGTAGTGAAACCAGCTGACCATGGAATAGGTGTTTGCAGTAATAAGTCGCTGGTGTTTTTGATGTAGAAATCAGCATTCAGGTTTATCCTGTCGTTAAACAATCCCAGTTCCACACCACCATCTACCATTTTGGTTCTTTCCCATTTCAAATCGGGGTTACCCAAATAGGCTGGTAATAAAGATATCTGTGCGGCACCATTCAAAACAGTTTGACCTGTTCCGTATTGTGCAAGTGAACGATAGTTACCAATTTCCTGGTTACCAGTTATACCGTAGCTGGCCCTTATCTTTAAGTTAGAAACAGATTTGCTGTTTTTCAGGAAATCTTCCTGAGATACGCGCCATGCTGCACCCACTGAAGGGAAGAATGAGAATTTGTTTTTTGTACTGAACCTGGATGAACCGTCATAACGACCTGTTGCGGTGAACAGGTATTTTTCATCAATGTTATAACTGATACGGCCGTAGTAGGAGTTTAATGAATTGCTTTCATCCTGTGATTCATTGGCGCTTTTTACAGAACCTGCTTGCTGATAATGATACTGGAAAAAATCATCAATAAAGTTTTGCGTTTCTGATCTTACCCTTTCATACCCGTTTCTGTTAAAAGATATACCCGCCAAGGCAGTGAACCTTTGGTGATCATTGATCTTTTTGTTCCAAGTAAGGTAGTTTTCTGTTTGCCAGAAATAGTTTTGGTAAGCATTGATATTAGCCACACCACCCTGATCGGCAGATAAGTGCTGCAGGGCTAATGATGAGTAGAAATTGTTTTTTTGTGAGCTCAGGTTGTAACCGAAATCTGTTTTAAAATCAAGCTCTTTTGATATCTTAAACTGGAAGTATACGTTACCCAACATTTGCATGTTATTGTTAAGCGTATAACGCTCATTGGCAATTTGGATAGGGTTTGGTGCGCCTTCAAGGCCGGCTATATCAAAGTTACCTGCCCAGTTTCCATTAGGATATTTTATAGGTACAATAGGCACTTCTTCGGTAACTGCACGGGGTACGTTCAAACTTCCGTTACCATCGGTTACCAAACGCTGGCGGCTGCTGATAAGGTTAATGCTACCACCAATTTTTAACCAGTCTTTAACATCGTTATCCATAGTCATTTTAATGGAATAGCGTTTAAAGGCCGATGTAGGTGTTAAGCCGTGTTGGTTAAGATACCCTAATGATAAGCTGTAAACTGATTTTTCGCTACCGCCCTGAATATTCAATTGGTGGCTTTGTGAAAAAGAAGGTTTGTAGGTTTCTTTTTCCCAGTTGGTATCATACTTAGGTGTATTGTCTGGATTAAACAGCAGCGGGAAATTGGCGTAGTTTAATGCTTTTGCCGGTGTTTGTACCGCGCCTGTAGGATCAAATTTGGCCCCGTTTGCAAATGATTGGTTGTAAATGTCTATGAATTCTTTAGAGTTAAGTGTTGGTACGTGACGGTAAAGCTCGCTGATGTTTGCGTTGGCATCGTAGCTAATGGTAGCAGGGCCTTTTTTACCACGTTTGGTGGTTACCATGATAATACCATTAGCACCACGCACACCATAAATAGCTGTTGATGATGCATCTTTTAAAACTTCAATAGATGCGATGTCATTAGGGTTGATAGAGTTAGGATCAACGCCTACCACACCGTCTACCACGTAAACCGGGTCGATATTGGAGTTGATGGAACCGATACCCCTGATACGTACTTTTGCTCCCGCACCTGGTGCATTGCTGTTAACGCTTACGTCAACACCGGCCACTTTACCCTGTAAAGCCTGGGTTAAGTTAGGTACTGGTTTGTCAAGCAATTGGTCGGCTTTAATAGTAGTTACAGCACCGGTAAGGTCAGATTTTTTTGCCGTACCATAACCAATAACCACTACTTCATTCAGGTTACTGGCTATTTCTTTTAGTTGAACATTAATAGTGCTTCTGCCATCGGCGCCTACTTCCAGGGTGGCAAAACCGGTATAGGAGAATACTAAAATAGCATTAGCATTTGGTAAGGAGATGCTGTAATTTCCACTAGCATCGGTCACGGTACCGCTTGATGTACCTTTTATTTTTATGCTTACAGCAGGTAAAGGCGAGTTGTCTTGCGCACTGGTAACCTTTCCGCTAATTTTTATCTGTGCCATGGCCTGCAGGGAAAGCAGGGTGAACAGGATCGAGTAAATAAGGCTTTTCTTCATAACGTTAATTAATAATTTAAGAATTGATTCTTTAGGGGAGGAATATCCCTATGGATATAAAAGGACGGCTCACGATTAAGGGGGCTGATGGTATGCGGGAAGGGAACCCTTAAAAAAGGGCAAAACAATCCACGCTACCTTTATGGTATTATTTTTTTTCATGAAATTTATTTTAATAAGTGGTTTCTAAAGTTGTACGCTAATCAGTAGTTTATTTATTTTTAATAGCCCATTGTTTTAAAACGGTAATGGCGTCAAACAAAACACCGGCTTCGCCCCTGAAATCGCCAGAGCCTTTTGGGGCACCGGTTTGCACATCATACCATTCATAAAAGCCTTTGTGGGCAATGGCCCTGTCAACCATTGGTACTAATTCATTATATGCATCTTTTGCCTGACCGTTTGCAAGCAGGGCGGCTATCATCCGTCCGCCAAACCAGGTCCAGTCGCCGGCATTCTGATAAATGTACGGGTGCATGTTAGGGAATTGTGCTGCTGGGTAGGCCGGATAAACCGTTTTACCAATCGTGGAGTATTTGTCCACAGCTGCGGCGGCCAGTAACTGTCTGTTTATTTCTTTAACCTCTGCCGGTGTATTAAACCCGGCCAGTATAGCGCAGATAGATCCTCCGCTATACAGAATCTCGTCTTCATTAAAATCTTTAGAGAATGGACTGCCGTTCAGATAAATATGCGGGCGGTATTTCTGTGCCGCAGGCATCCACAAGTGTTTACGAACATTTGTTTTGATGGAGTTGGCTATGGCGGTCCAGTTTTGTTTGGTTTGATAGCCCCGGGGTTTCATCGCCATAAAATCATGAATAGCCATCACAAACATGGCATTATCATAAATATCAATAGCCCATTTAGTTTTATCGTTAATAGCTACGCCCCAGCCAGTTTCGGGTTGCACATCGCCCCAGTCAATAGTGGTGGCTCCGGTAACTAAACCGTATTGGGCCGACCACCTGTTTTTCCGGATATAAGCAAATGCATCTTCCATGCGTTGCAGAACCGTTTTAGCACCTATTGTTTCAGAAAGTATTGATTTGTCGCCGGTTACGTCTATGTATTTTTTTACAGCCTGAATAAGGGACGATTCCTGGTCGGTTTCTACGGTATTTTTATGTGCGGCCCAGCCAGGTAATAATGCCGAGTAGCGGTATTGGTAACCTACGCCGGCTTTTGCGCTGTCAACCACTCCGTCGACAATGTTGCCGTCATCGCCCTGAATTTTAAAAAACATCAGGAGCATTTCTTTTACCTTTTCTTTGGGATGTACTTTTAAAGATCCTTTAATGAAAGTATTAAAATCCCTGATCCATACTTCATTATAGGAGGTGCCGGCAGAGAAACCGGAAAGTAATTTTAGGCCCCGTGCCTGTATGGTATCCAGGCGGCTATCTGCCAGTATAGAACCGGCCAAAGCAGATTTATCTTTTACTTGCGCGTTACCACGCAGATAAAATAAACACAGGAATATATGCACACCTAGTAAACGTATCTTCATGCAGGGATCGTTAAGGATGTAATATGGTTAAAAGTGCATTTTGAAAAGGCAAAACACACAGTGTGAAATTGGTTATATTATATGTACAAACATACGTACATTAAATTCATTTCCAAATTTTTTGTATTATAAAATGGTTAATCTTTGGGTGTTTTGTAATTATTAAATCTTAATCGGCGGCTAAAGGTAAACTATTTGTTACAAAAGTTGCCATAAAGATTTAAACTTAATCGATTAAGAAGTTTAGATTTAACTAATAATTCTACCCTGTAGCCAGCGGATATGTACTTTCATAATTTTATATGAAAATACATATTTAATTCAGTGTTAACCATTAAGTAATGCTGATGGATTTGGTTCACAGGTTATTAGCTGAAAATTCGTTTGCGGATGCGTGATAATGATTGGGGTTTTATACCCACATAAGAAGCAATATGGTATTGCGGGATTCTTTGTGTAAGATCGGGGTAATGGATAAGGAACTGCTGATACCGAACTTCGGGAGGATCGGTGTATAAAGAATCTAGCTGTTGTATAGCCGATAAAAAGACCTGTTCAATTGCCACCCGGCCAAACTTCTCGCCGCTGTTTATCTCCTGGTAAAAACGCTGCAGCTTTTCATAACTGATCACATATATCTGTGTTGCTTCCAGCGCCTGGATGTTTTTGTCGGAAGGTAGCTGTGGTAAAAAGCTGATATAATTACAAACAAACTCGCCTTCTTTATTAAAAAACATAGTTCGTTCGTCGCCATCGTTATTGATAAAATACCTGACGAGCCCTTTATTAATAAAAGCCACATGCTTACACACCTGTCCGTCACGGAGCAGGTACTCGCCAGCCTTGAGGTTTAATTCGTTAAAGAGGGTTTTAACAATAGTTTCCTCTTCGGAAGAAAGAGGGATCAGTTGCTTAATCGTACTGATTAATAATTCCATTGTGTGGGGTAAATTGAGTTTGCAGGGGCTGCTGGCAGGCGTTTATAGCTTATTCTCCCGTAGTTACTGTTTCTGCATGCTGGCGACGACTGGCAACTATTCGTTCTCGGTGCTGTTTTCCCCATTTTTGCAACTCTTTTAACACTGGTCCCAATGATTCGCTGTAGGAGGTAGCTTCATAAGTTACGGTAACCGGGTTGGTTGGAAAAATATTACGCTTCACAAATTCGTTCAGCTCCAGTTCTTTAAGTTCTTTCGATAATATTTTGGGGGTGATATCGCCTAAAGCCCGCTGAATATCATTAAAACGCAGTGGACCATCGGAGAGAGTGACAATAAGCGGCAATTTCCATTTTCCGTTTAATGCATAAAGCGCGTCCCTTACAGCACCTGCGGCGGCCTTACACTCCGTCGAGCTATGATCTTTTTTTTTCAGTTGACCTTCCATAAATAATAAAGCTATCCTAAAAGATACTACTATCCTTTGGTATAGTAGTATCTTTTTAATAGTAAAGGTAGCTAAGTTTGCTGAAAAAAAGAAATGAAAGCAATCAAGATCACTTATTGGGTAACCACGGCTATAGTAGCTTTAATGATGACCTACTCGGCTTATGCCTATTTAACACAGCCTGCCATGTTACAGGCTTTTCATCACCTGGGTTATCCGGGCTATTTCAGGATGGAACTGGCTTTGGCTAAACTGGCCGGCGCTGTTTTATTATTGATTCCCCTAAAATCGCTTATTAAAGAATGGGTTTACGCAGGTTTTACTTTCACTTTTATCTCGGCTTTTATAGCCCACAGCGCATCCGGCGATCCGGTAAATTATCGCATCATGCCGGTCATTTTCCTGGTGTTCCTGGCTGTTTCTTATATTACTTATCACAAGGTAAAACAAGCTACGACCAAAAGCCCTGCACTTTAATCTGACCCGACGGATAGCCTTGGTTTTTGAGCAGTTTGCGCAATTGTGCAACCATGGTATTATTACCTGCCAGGTAAAATACGGTGTTTTCGAGGCTGTATTGCTGATCAAGCACCCACTCTATCAGGCTGTGATGTCCAAAAATATCTTTGCGTGCTACCGGTTGTAAAGGCGACCAAAAGTATTCGTGAAAAAGCTTGCGGTGATGCTCGTTACCAATCACCAGGCCTCCCGAAAAACGGGTATGGGGCAATACCATTTTTTGCAAAGCCAGTAAATGGCCCATGCTGCTTTCGTCGCCCAGGGCAACAACTGCCGAGGTGGCTACAGGCCTATGATAGGTTGAGCCTATTTTAAGATAGCTCACTATATCGTCTTGTTTGAGTTGCTGGGCCCATCTGCTGCCTGGTCCGTTGTGTGCCGCATCAACATAAATGGTACAGGTACTGGTTTCTGCATCCCAACCGGATGGGGTATAATCACGGAAGGTAAAATCATCGACCCTGAATTTTATGTATGGTATTTCGTTCCATTGTGCTATATCGGCAAAAGGAAGGTGCAAGTCAATTTCAATAAGGGTTGACGGCTCCCAATGCCGCACTTCAAGCACCCGGCCGGATTGTAACCTGTTTTCAAACAGCTTTCCGGCTTTTCTTCTGATTTTTTGAAAAGTGGATGTTTCCATGAGTAGTTCTTTAGTTATACAAAGAAACTGCGTAATGATCCCTAAATCAATGGCCAGCTTGAGGTAATGATTGGACTATTTACGGTAATGTTTGCGGAATAAAAGAGGGGTGATGTTTTCGGCCTTTTTAAACAGTCTTGAAAAATAAGTATGATCGGTGTAACCAAGTGCGTGGGCAATTTCTTTTACGTTCATCTCGCTGTAATACAGTAAGCGTTTAGCTTCAAGCAGCACCTCCTGTTGTATCCAGTAACTTACCGAAAGGCCGGTTACTTTTTTCAGCGCCTCATTCAAATAAGTTTCTGAAACATGGAGCATAGAGGCATAGGCCGATGGGCTTTTAACCTGCCGGATATTGTCGGCCAGTAGTTTTTTAAATTCCTGGGCTAATTGTACCGGTCTTGACAAGGCAAACTGCGGGTTGCAAAATCCGCTGAAGCAACATGCCGCAATCCCTACAAATGATTGTACCAGGGAATGCACCACCTGCAAATAAAACGGACCTGGTTTTTCTTCCAGGTATTTTTCCTGCATCAGGGCTAACAGATCGGTGCATTGGCGAAATTGGACCTCAGTGAGTGTAAAAGGCTGTTGTAATACCAGCTGGCTTTCAAAAACATTCCGGTAGTCGGGCGCAATCAGCAGGGCGTCGATAGCGATGAACCATCCATAAGCTATCTCATTGCGGATACGGTGATGTACCTGACCCGGCAATATATAATATAAGGAAGATGCACCGAACCTGAGTTCCTGAAAATCGATCATGAGGGATGCCGTACCTTCTTCAATAACAAAAAAAATGTAATGATCATCCCGGTGTGCACCCAGGGTATCAGCTTCATCGGTAGGTACATCCCCGGCAACAAAGCGCCTGATCTCGAGGCCCGTGGAGGCGCGCTCTCTGAGTTGATGGAACGGAATATCTCTCATTTTTTTGTTATCAGGGCCAATATATGGCTATTTGGGCAGAAGAAAGGCTGTTTAAATGTCAAAATTTATTAGGAATGGAGCAGAACCGACTCTCCCCGTCTACGCTTCGCTGGATGCCAGGGTGAGTCGAATCTACGATAAGTATGAAAGCTGCCCCGCAAGCCTAATCACCCTCCCTTCCAACTCCCACTTTGATATTCAGCCTATCAAAATGATAGGCTTATTTTACCCAAAAGACTTCCTTGTAATTTTAATGAACTAAATAAATGACTGTAATACAGTTATTTACTGGTGTGTTTTATTTATTGGCATTTGCTTGGTAAAGGGACTCTTAAAATATTTAATACTATGGATGTTTTACAAGTTATTATTTACGTGGTGGCCTTTGCAGCCATCTTCTGGGTCTTTTTCAAATCAGTTAATTACTTCGAAAAAATCTAATCATCATGATCGCATTATTCATTGTGGCTATAGCCGTGTTTGTATACATGGTGTACGTGCTGCTTAAACCCGAAAAATTCTAATTATTAAAACCATGAACACTGAAATTTCAGGTGTAATATTTACCTACCTGCTCACACTCGCGCTGGCTATACCCTTAGGCCGGCACATAGCCCGTGTTTTTAAAGGCGAAAAAAACTGGCTCGATTTTATGGCTCCGTTGGAGCGTTTTATTTTCCGTTTCAGTGGCATTGATGCCAAAAAAGAAATGAACTGGAAACAGCATTTATTTGCCCTGCTTACTATTAATAGTGTATGGCTCATATATGCTTTTGTTTGTTTAATGGCACAGGGTCATCTGCCGCTGAATCCGGATGCAAATCCAGGTCAATCGCCGGATACGGCTTTCAATACAGCTATCAGCTTTTTAGTGAACTGTAACCTGCAGCACTACTCTGGCGAAAGCGGCGCTACTTATTTTACACAGCACTTTGTATTTATGTTCCTGCACTTTGTATCCGCAGCTACCGGTATTGCCGCGCTGATTGTGGTATTCAGGGCCATGAAAGATAAAGTGACCGATAAACTGGGTAATTTCTGGGATTACTTTGTAAAAACCATTACCCGTGTATTATTACCTATATCATTTGTAATAGCTGTTATTTTAGCCTTCAACGGCATGACCACCAGCTATGCCGGTAAAGATACTTTTATTAGCATGCAGGGCGACACCGTGCATGTATCCCGCGGACCGGTTGCTGCCTTAGTTGCTATTAAGCATTTAGGTACAAACGGCGGCGGCTGGTTCGGCGCCAACTCTGCTCATCCTATTGAAAACCCTAACTACTTAACCAACACAACCGAACTGGTAGCACAAACCCTGATTCCTATAGCGCTGGTATTTGCTTTAGGCTTTTATCTGAATAAAAAGAAATTTTCTTACGTGGTGTTTGGCGTGATGACGATAGGCATGCTCCTGTTCCTGATACCAACCATGAATGCCGAACTGAATGGTAACCCGGCTATTGCCCACATGGGTGTCAGTCAAACAACCGGCGCTATGGAAGGTAAGGAAGTACGGTTTGGCCCGGCTAACTCAGCCTATTGGAGTGTAATCACCACCATTATATCTACCGGTTCGGTAAACTCCATGCATGATAGTGCTATGCCAATGTCTGGTAACATGATGTTGCTGGGTATGATGGTGAACTGCTTTTATGGCGGTTGCGGTGTGGGTATCCTCAACTTTTACATCTTTATCATCATCGCGGTATTTATATCCGGGCTGATGGTAGGACGAACACCGGAGTTTTTTGGCCGTAAGATAGAGGCCCGCGAAATGAAGATCGCTTCGCTGATTGCCTTGCTGCACCCTTTTATTATCCTGGTAGGTTTGGCCATATCATCCTATGTGGTGGTAAACATGGCGGGCGCCGACTGGGCCGTTAAGCCATCTACCTGGTTAAATAACCCGGGCAACCATGGTTTTTCCGAAATGTTGTATGAGTACACTTCATCAGCAGCCAACAACGGTTCGGGCTTTGAAGGTTTGGGAGATGGTAATATTTTCTGGAACGTTACCACAGGTATCGTGATGATACTGGGCAGGTTCCTGCCAATTATTGGTCCGCTGGCTATTGCCGGTTTACTGGCCAACAAAAAATTCATTCCTGAATCTGCCGGTACATTAAAAAGTGATACATCAACCTTTGGGGTCATGATCTTCGCGGTGATCATCATCATTGCTGCCTTGTCATTCTTCCCATCATTAGCATTAGGCCCAATTGCCGAACACTTTTCATTAAAATAGTCATGAACTCAAATCAAAATACATTATTCCAGGGCGACCAGATGAAAGAGGCTTTCAAGCAATCATTCATCAAACTAAACCCACGCATCCTGTTCCGCAACCCGGTGATGTTCACCGTAGAGATTGGTACAGTGGTGATGCTCATCGTAAGCATTTACTCTTTTGCCAATAAAGGTCAGGGTAGTTTTGCTTATAACTTTACCGTATTTGTTGTATTATTTTTAACCGTGCTGTTTGCCAACTTCGCAGAGGCTATTGCCGAAGCCCGTGGTAAAGCACAAGCCGAAAGCCTGCGCAAAACCCGCGAAGAAACACCTGCCCGCCTGCTGGTAAACGGCAAAGAACAAATGGTGATGTCGTCCCAATTAAAAAAAGGCGATGTGTTTATCTGCGAAACAGGCGATAACATCCCTACCGACGGCGAGATCATTGAAGGTATTGCTACTATTGATGAATCGGCCATTACCGGCGAATCTGCTCCGGTTATCCGCGAATCAGGCGGCGATAAATCATCCGTTACCGGTGGTACCAAAGTACTGTCAGACCGAATCAAGGTAATGGTTACTACCCAGCCCGGCGAAAGCTTCCTGGATAAGATGATTGCCCTGGTTGAAGGTGCATCGCGCCAAAAAACGCCCAATGAAATAGCCTTAACTATTTTGCTGTCGGGCTTCACGCTGATCTTCGTGATTGTGTGTGTTACCCTGAAACCATTTGGAGATTATGCAAATACCCCTATAACTATAGCTGCTTTTATATCCCTGTTCGTGTGTTTAATCCCTACAACTATCGGTGGCCTGTTATCAGCCATCGGTATTGCGGGGATGGACAGGGCTTTACGGGCCAATGTGATTACCAAATCTGGTAAAGCAGTGGAAACTGCCGGTGACCTGGACACTTTGTTACTGGATAAAACCGGTACCATCACCATAGGTAACCGTAAAGCAACCAACTTTTACCCCGCTACAGGCATCACCCGTGAAAACTTTGTTGCCGCCTGCGTACTAAGCTCCCTGGCGGATGAAACTCCCGAAGGTAAATCGATAGTGGAACTGGCGCATGAGGATAAAGCCATGCCAAAAGTTGTTGCTCCTAAAGATTCGGTATTTATCAAGTTTACTGCCGAAACTCGTTCCAGCGGTTTGGACACTCCCGAAGGTTTGCGCATCCGTAAAGGAGCATTTGATTCTATCCGTAACATAGCCTTGAAGGCCGGTCACCAGTTCCCAACAGAAGTGGAAGACAACGTTAAAAAGATCTCTTCAAACGGTGGTACCCCATTAGTGGTATCGCAAAATGAACAGATCATGGGTGTTATCGAATTGCAGGATATCATTAAAACCGGTATTGCCGAACGTTTTGAGCGCCTGCGTAAAATGGGTGTTAAAACCGTAATGGTTACCGGTGACAATCCTCTTACTGCCAAGTTTATTGCCGAAAAGGCTGGTGTGGATGACTTTATTGCCGAGGCTAAACCCGAGGATAAAATGAACTACATTAAAAAAGAACAGCAAGGCGGTAAACTGGTAGCCATGATGGGCGACGGTACCAACGATGCTCCGGCACTGGCACAGGCCGACGTAGGCGTGGCCATGAACAGTGGTACCCAGGCTGCTAAAGAAGCCGGTAACATGGTGGACCTGGATAACGACCCAACCAAGCTGATTGAGATTGTGGAGATAGGTAAACAGCTGTTGATGACCCGTGGTACATTAACCACGTTCAGTATAGCTAATGACGTGGCCAAGTATTTCGCCATTGTGCCAGCCCTGTTCATGGTATCTATACCATCATTAAAAGCGCTCAACATCATGGATCTGCACAGCCCGGAATCGGCCATATTATCAGCCGTAATATTTAACGCCATCATTATACCATTGCTCATACCATTAGCTTTAAGAGGGGTGGAATATAAACCAATAGGTGCCAGCGCGCTGTTGCGCCGTAACCTGTTGATATACGGCTTAGGCGGTGTACTGATACCATTTATAGGCATCAAATTGATTGACCTGGCAGTAGGAATATTCTTATAGATGTGAGATATGATTTCGGATTTCGGACGTTCGATTTCGGATTTAAATAAATAATAGAATTCTGTTAATTCTTAAATTCTAAAAATTCGAGTTCAGACAACAGAATTCACTAATTCACTAAATCAATAATTCAATAATTAAAAAAATGAAAACATATTTGTTGCCCTCATTAAAGTTAACGCTCATCATGATCGTGATACTTGCAGGCATATATCCACTGGCTATTGCTGGTGTAGGTAAATTAACTCCCGGCCATGGTGATGGCGAAACATTAAGCTATAAAGGCCATGTGGTTGGCTATGCGTTGGAAGGCCAGAAATTTACAAAGGACGAATACTTCTGGGGCCGCCCATCGGCAGTTGATTATAACGCTGCCGGATCAGGCGGTTCAAACAAAGGCCCTTCAAATCCTGATTACCTGAAAGACGTTGAAAAACGTATCGAAGATTTCCTGAAACATAACCCCGGTGTAACCCGCGCGCAGATCCCTGCCGAAATGGTTACCGCATCGGGTAGTGGTTTGGATCCGGATATTTCACCTGCAGGTGCGCAGGTACAGGTAGCCCGCATTGCTAAAGTACGCGGTTTATCTGCCGACCAGTTAACCAAACTGGTTGATGAGCATACCGAAAAACCTATGTGGGGCCTGTTTGGTCCATCAAAAGTAAATGTGCTTAAACTGAATATAGCTTTAAACGAGCTTAAAAAATAACCGGGACAATGTGAATGGGGTGTGGAACAGATGAGGAACACACCCCTGCCATTATACAGGCTTTCGTGCCCCCTCTCAAGAGGGGAACAGAGTAGCCAGATAAACAAAATTAAAGCAATAGCCAGGCTTGTGCAATTCCCCTCCGGAGAGGGGTGGAGTGGTGTGTTTACTGCAACAAATACATCATTGACTTTGCGCAATCCAGGCAAATTATACCTTAAAAATGAAACCCTTACTATTCATACCTGCAATTATTTTTATGGCCAGCCTGGGGGCTAAAGCCCAGGATAGTACCAAAACAGATCCGCCCTTAATTATTTCCGGCTCTGTTGATACCTATTATAAATACGATTTCTCTGGTCGCAAAAACAATATACCTACCAGCTTCGCTACCGATCAAAATTCCATATCCATTGGGATGATTGACCTTGGCCTGAAGAAAAAAGTAGGAAAGGCGGCATTTGTAGGCGAGCTTTCTTTTGGTCCGCGGGGGCAGGAGCAATCTATCCCAAACGCAGGGCTCAATAATAATTCTTTCCATATCCAAAACCTTTATATAGCCTATGATCTCACTGATAAACTAGTACTAACTGGTGGTTATATGGCTACCTTTATCGGGTACGAAGTGATCAGTCCGACAGGAAATTTTAACTATTCTACTTCATACCTGTTCACCAATGGCCCTTTTCAGAATGCCGGCTTTAAAGCCACTTATGCATTCACCGATAAAGTGAGCCTGATGGCGGGCGTGTTTAACGATCAGTGGAATGCATACAAATCGGCCAATAGTGTCAATAACTTTGGCGCACAGCTAACCATCGTACCCGTAAAAGGCTGGACGGCTTATTTAAACGTGATTACCGGTAAAACCTCGGGAACGGAGTTCGACCTTACCACGGCTTACCAGATTACAGATGCTTTTAAACTGGGACTTAATGCTGCTGATTATAAAGCCAACAACGGGATAACCGGTGGCTTTACCGGTGTGGCGCTGTACCCGCAATACGCGGTAGCCAAAAATGTAACCCTGGGTTTAAGGGGCGAATATTTTAAAACAAAAACCGGCGACCTGACCCTGGCAGGTCCTGCGCCAGGCCAACATGTTACCGCGGTAACGTTTACCGCCAATATCAAAGCAGGTCCGTTATCGTTGATACCAGAAGTGAGGCTCGACGGCGGATCAGCCGAAGCATTTACAAACCGGTCGGGCGATCCGACCAAAACTGCCTCGCAATTTGTGCTGGCAGCAGTGTATGCGTTTTAAGAACCTCTCCCTGCCCTCTCCAAAGGAGCGGATTTAGGTGAGGCCAAAGATATGTATGATTGTTTTATAGTTAATATTTGGTTGTTAATTATAAGTTTGGTTGACGAACATTCATACTATAAAAGGGGATTTTTCGGAATCTCCTTTTATTAGTTTTATAAAAAAATATTAGTGATGAAAATGTTAAGTTTAAGCGAGGGTGCTTTATAACAGAAACTTAAATGAGCGAAGAAAATAAAGAGCAGTCGGTTGAGCATTTCCTGGAACTGATTAAACGTTCGAGAAGGGGTAAATTTAAGGTTTACATAGGCATGAGCGCAGGTGTGGGTAAAACCTACCGCATGCTGCTGGAAGCCCAGGCCCTGATGCGTAATGGCATTGATGTTAAAATAGGCTACGTTGAAACCCACGGTCGTAAAGAAACCGTGGCCCAGCTGGAAGGTTTACCGGTAATACCCCGTCGTAAATTGTTTTATAAAGGCAAGGAGCTGGAAGAGATGGATTTGAAAGCCATCATCAGCCTGCGCCCCGAGGTGGTGATAGTGGATGAGCTGGCCCACACCAATATCGAGGGCAGCAGCAACGAAAAACGCTGGCAGGATGTGATGCAGATATTGAATGCGGGCATCAACGTGATCAGCGCGGTAAACATTCAGCATATGGAAAGCCTGAATGAGGAAGTGCAGCGCATCACAGGAGCAACCATTACGGAGCGCATCCCGGATAAAGTTTTGCAAATGGCCGATGAAGTAGTGAATATAGATTTGACTGCCGATGAATTGATTGACCGTTTAAAGGAGGGAAAGATATATGACGAAAAGAAAGTACCGCTGGCGCTCAATAACTTTTTCCAGGCCGAGCGGATATTGCAGCTGCGGGAGCTGGCCCTGCGCGAAGTGGCCCACCAGGTAGAACGGAAAATTGATATCGAGATACCTAAAAATATCAAGCTGAGGCCCGAACTGTTTTTGGCCTGCATCAGTACCAATGACGAATCGGCCAAAATAATTATACGCAAAACGGCCAGGCTGTCGTCCTACTATCGTTCTAAATGGTATGTGCTGTATGTACAAACCTCGCGCGAGAGCAGCGATAAAATAAATCTGGCATCGCAGCGCCACCTCATCAACAATATGAAACTGGCTACACAGCTGGGGGGCGAGGTACTCAAAGTAAAAAACGATCAAATAGCAAAGGCCATCTGGGAAACGGCCGAAAAATATGATATCACTACCATTTGTATTGGTAAACCGAGGTTTAAATTTTACCAGGTGATCATGAAAACGGCAGTGTTTACCCAATTGTTGAATAAAATGTCTAAAACAGATATTGACCTTGTAATACTATCATAACATGACCATTAAAAATAAACTACGTACAGGCATCGGGTTTTTGTTTGTACTGTCATTCATCTGCTGCGGGTTGTCGGTGTATTTCCTCAACCGCCTGTCGGCCGATGCGGGTGCTATTTTAAAAGATAACTATAAATCATTACAGTACGGCCAGCAGATCCTGTCGGCGGTTGATGCTAATGGAGGGCCGCTTAACCCGGCGCAATTAAAAACAATTGAAACCAACCTGGTACTGGAAGAGCATAACATTACCGAACCCGGCGAAGGTGAAGCGGCTGCTTCACTGCGTGCTGTTTTTGAAAAAATTAAACTGGTAAATAATGATGCCGGCCAGCTATCGACATTACGTGTACAGGCCAGGCAATTGGTTTACAAGTTTATGCAGCTCAACATGACGGCTATTGCGCATAAAAATGACATTGCCAAAGGTACAGCCAACCGCGCCACCATACTGGTTGCATTTTGCGGCGCGTTCCTGTTCCTGGTAGCCTTTAGTTTCGCGGTTAATTTTCCGGGTTATATCGCTAATCCGCTCAAAGAGCTTACCGCCCGCATTAAAGAAGTATCCAACCGGAACTATCATCAGCAGATCGATTTCCGGTCGGACGATGAGTTTGGCGAATTGGGCCATGCCTTTAATACCATGACCCGTAAGCTGGATGAGTTTGAAAACAGTAACCTGGCCAGTATCCTTTTTGAGAAAAAACGGATCGAAACCATCATTAATTCCATGCATGACGCCATTGTGGGTCTGGACGAAAAAATGATCATCATATTTGCCAACGAAGTGGCCTGCTCCTTGATCGGCATGACGGCCGATCAGTTGAATGGCCGCTATGCACCTGATGTAGCTACCGAAAACGACCTGCTGCGCAACCTGCTGGTGAATGACCAAAGCAAATTGAAAATATTTGCTGATAACCGGGAGAGTTTTTACTCGCGCGAATCACTATCGGTAACTAGTAAAGGAAGGGTAATAGGCAAGGTGATCATCCTGAAAAATATTACCGAATACCAGCAGCTGGATGAGGCAAAAACCAATTTCATAGCCACTATATCGCATGAGCTGAAAACCCCGATATCATCCATTAAAATGAGCCTCAAATTATTGGAGGATGTGCGTATAGGCGATGTAAATACCGAGCAAAGGCAATTGTTGGAAAATATTGAGGAAGATGCCCGCCGCCTGCTGCAAATAACCGGCGAATTACTGGATATGGCCCAGGTAGAAACCGGTAAGCTGCAGCTTAATTTTGGCAAAACCCATCCTAAAAATATTGTGGATTACGCGGTGAAGGCCATCAGATTTATAGCCGATCAAAAACAGGTGACCATCAAAGTTGATTGTGATGAAAACCTGCCCGATGTACACGCCGATCTGGACAAAACCACCTGGGTGCTCATCAACCTGCTGTCAAACGCTATCAAATACAGCCACGAAAAATCGACAGTAGAGCTGGTGGTGAAAAAGCGCCATACCGACGAGATTGAATTTTCGGTACAGGATCATGGCAAGGGAATCGAAGAGCAATACCTGTCGCGCCTCTTCGAACGCTATTTCAAAGTGCCTAATGCCACCGCCGATCAAACCGGTACAGGTCTGGGCCTGGCCATCGCCAAAGATTTTATCGAGGCGCAATCAGGCAAGATAGCAGTCGATAGCGAACTGGGCGCAGGCAGCAGGTTTGCCTTTACATTGAAAAGGGTGGCTTGATGAGCTGCTTTTCTTCCATTTGTCATGCTCAGGAACGAAGCATCTATGATTAAACAACGTCATCACAAAATAGATCCTTCACTTCGTTCAGGATGATTTTATTTCCCAGTTCCCTCCCCACGGGAGGGGTGCGGCTGGAATGTGTTGTGGCAGGGAGTGGTTTATGCGTGATGCACACTCGCGAGATGTATAAACCCCATCCTCCCCTTCCCGAGGGAAGGAATCGCACATGGCCCTGGCTTTTAATAGAATATCATAAAGGTGGGATAGTCGCTCGACTCCTGCGGGTGACTAGAGGGAAGCCGCCTTTTACTTCTGTAGAGACGCATATTTGCGTCTCCCTCCTTGTCAAATCACACCCACTGCCGTTATTTGACTATCAGTAAATCAATACTTTTTAAAGTTTTTGAAATTGCTCAAAACGGTGTTGCAATTTGTTAAACGTGTTAAAACCGATGGTCTTGAATGAATTTTTGAATGTTTTTATCCTGTTTCTTAACATAAAATTGTTAAAATAAAGGTTTAAGAAGTGCTGGGTTGTTTGAATTTTTCTAAAAGTATGGAAGCGGAGTGAATTAAATTTTGGTTAACTTTTAATAACTCATGGTATAAAAGTTGAGGTTTTTTCGTAAAATGCCACATGCTAAGATCTATACTTTCACTTATTGCTATTTTATTCTTTTGCGGCACCCTCAGAGCGCAGCAGGCGGATAGCACGCTGAAAAAATCGACGGTAAAAACGTTGACCGATAAACAGTATACCGCTTTGCTGAATGGCGAAGACGTATATAACAACATGGCATTACCGGCCCAGATCAACCACTATCCCATGCCCGATCAGGTGATCAGATTTAAAAAAGAACTGGGATTGAGCCCGAACCAGGTGATAAAAATTACCGCAATTGCCACCGAACTGCACCGGAAAAGGGTGGAAATGGGGGCGTTGATTATTACCAATGAGCAAACTTTAGATAATCTTTTTCGTAAACAGCGCTTAAATAATGGTGATGTGATATTTTATGCCACACGCTCCGGATTGTACTATGGCGAGCTCAGAAACGCCATTTTACAGGCTTGTTTAAGCACCGGCGACCTGCTGGCGCCCCAGCAAATTAAAAAGCTGGAAACTTTGCAAAACCCTAATTGATAATATACCGTTGGATTTACTTATTTTAGCGGCCCAAATAAATTGTATGAAGATTACTTTTGATTTTGAAAAGCCACTGGCTGAACTGATACAGCAGATTGAAAAGGTGAAGCAGGTGGAGGATAAAAATAAGCTCGACATGTCTGCAACCGTAGCCGAGTTGGAAGCCAAGCTGGATGCTGCTAAAAAGGAGATATATTCAAACCTTACCGGCTGGCAAAAGGTGCAGATTTCCCGTCATCCTGAAAGGCCTTATACGCTTCAATATATTGAGTTAATGTGCGACGATTTTATTGAATTGCACGGCGACAGGACTGTAGGCGATGATAAAGCCATTATTGGTGGCTTTGGAACGCTGAACGGGCAAACCGTGATGTTCATCGGTCACCAAAAAGGCCGTAATACCAAAGAGCGCCAATACCGCAACTTTGGTATGGCTAACCCCGAAGGTTACCGTAAGGCATTAAGGCTGATGAAAATGGCCGAAAAATTCAATAAGCCTGTAGTTACGCTGATGGATACCCCGGGAGCATTTCCAGGTCTGGAAGCTGAAGAGCGCGGACAAGGCGAAGCTATTGCCCGTAACCTGCTGGAAATGGCTGTGTTGAAAGTGCCGGTAATTTGTGTGATCATAGGCGAAGGCGCGTCTGGCGGCGCATTGGGTATAGGTATTGGCGATAGGGTACTGATGCTGGATAATTCCTGGTATTCGGTAATATCTCCGGAAAACTGCTCAACCATCCTGTGGAAAACCTGGGAAAATAAAGAACGTGCTGCCGAAGTATTGAAATTAACTTCGACAGAAATGTATAAGAATAAGCTGATTGACGGAGTAATCAAAGAACCACTTGGCGGTGCGCATCAGGATCCAGTAGCTATGGCTGCCATCCTGAAAAAGCAATTGCTAAAAGATTTGAAAACACTGGGCGAACGCGATATCAATGAACTGGTTACCGAACGTATTGATAAGTTCTGCAACATGGGCGTTGTAAACGAAGGATAAAAAATTGATCTATCTGATCTATATAAAAAAGCGGCTTATGCCGCTTTTTTTGTTTAATGATAAAGGCTGTATCATCCTGAGTTGTGAAATCAGGAGCTCAGGGTGACATCCCCTTCGCGGCGGCGTAAAAAAGCCTTTAAACAAACAAAAAGTGGGTTTACACATTTTTACGCTAAAATTATATAATGTATTGATTTTCAGATATATAAACTCATGTTAACCGTAAAAAGTGTACACCCATGTAAACCCACTTTTTAACCAAAAAAAGGCTGTCATGCTGAGCTTGTCGAAGTATGGTGGGCAGGCCTCTACGCTCTACCCTTCGACGGTGCTCAGGGTGACAGCCCTGCATTATTAATTATTCTTGCTATCGTTTTGCGCTGATACCAAATTTCGTTTCAAAACCCTTCAGCTGCGCACTGAATTTGGTGTTTAGCTCTGTTTGTTTAAATTCTTTGGTAAAGCCTACCAGGCCGCTTAAAATCTGTATGGAGTATTGTACATCGCGATTGTTATCCAAACTGATTTCATTACGTTGTAACAACGCATAGTTGTAGTTAAGCAGGTTGTTTACATAGTCGTCAACCTGGTTGGACAGTTTGTTGGCCAGTGGGATATCTCCCAGGCGATACGAACTCTCAATCATATAAAACTTACGTACAGCAACCTCGGTTGAATTAATAATGCCGGGCATTACTTCGTCATATTTCTTCAACGTGTTTTTGGCCAGATCGTTATGCCCTTCTTTCATCAGATTATCAGACAGGTTAGAGTAAAGCCTGGTAATCAACGGGTAAAACATGGTCATGGATTCGTGGTCAAGGTAACGCGCGGTTTTCATGTTACCCCACTTAAACTTGGTCATCATGTTATGATACATCACCGGGGTATTGCTGTTTTCCAGCGCGTTTGATGCGGTATCTGGTTTCAATGGCATTAAGCGATAAGCGAAGCCCTCGTTGTATAAATATTTGTCCAGGCCTATCATATTGTCGTTAGGTACGGTTACCGAGAAATAGATTGGGCGTTTCCAGTTATTGTGCGATAGGATATCCATCATGGCCAAAACATCTTTGGTCACATAGCGTCCGCTAAAGGTCCAGTCCATTTCAGGCACTATCTTATCTTTCTCTGCAGCCGGAACAGTCCCGGTTTGCACTACCTGGTTAGGGTCAATAGTCAATTTGAAGTTTTTGGTAGGCAGGTAGTTGGCCACATCGCCATTGTTATACTCTACCATGGTTGATTTATCATCAGAGGTCATAAAATCAAAAACCTCTTTCAGTTCGGTAGCACCTGCCAATTTTTGGTCGTTAAAATAAATAACATCACGCACGCCGGGTTTAAACTTGTCATTAGACATGCTGATAGGTAGCGGCTCCGACTCGTTCATTTTATTTTTCATACCGCGGATGTACCAGTCGGTACCCAGTAAACTTAAATTCACAATACGTACATCGGGGCGTACATTTTCAACCTCCTGTATATACCAAAGCGGGTAAGTATCATTATCACCGTAGGTGAATAGAATAGCATTAGGTGCGCAGGAGTTCAGGTAGTTATAAGCCATATCATGAGGCGTAAGCTTGGTAGAGCGGTCATGATCGTCCCATTCCTGGTTGGCCATTAGCACGGGTGCAGCAAGTAAACAAATCAGCGTAGCTATAATGGCGCTTGTTTTAGCGTTGATCTTTTTCGACAGAAAATCGGCGATAGCCAGCACGCCCAAACCAATCCAAATGGCAAAGGCATAAAACGAACCCGCATAGGCATAATCACGCTCACGTGGCTGCAAAGGATCCTGGTTGAGATATAATACAATGGCCAGTCCCGTAAAAAAGAACAGTACCAATACCACACCTGCATTTCGCTGATCGCGCCAAAAATGGAAGAATAAGCCGATAAGGCCAATGATCAATGGTAAAAAGAATAAACGGTTATAACTTTTGCTTTCTGTAACCGAATAGGGCAGAGGTTTGTTAAAATCCCAACCGCTTAACCAGGAACCATCTATACCGCCTTTGCCATCAATAGCACCGGTTTGACCGTCAAGATCATTGGCACGACCAACAAAATTCCACAGGAAATAGCGGGTGTACATTTGGTTTACCTGCCAGGTGCCAAAAAAACCCAGGTTAGTGGCAAAGGTAGGGTGTTCGCTTTGACCCAGTTTACTCCAAGCCCTGTAAAAATCGGGATGGCCGGCCTTGTCGCTAAACATACGCGGGAATGGAGTATTGCGATCATAAACAGTGGTTAGTTTTTTACCAGCCACCTCATATTTGGTTTCGCCGCGACGATAAATAGTGGCGCCTTCGGTTTGTTCGGTTGGGGTTGAATCAAAAAATTGACCATAAAGCAGAGGTGTATCGCCATACTGGTCGCGGTTCAAGTAGCTGTTAAGCGCAAATGCGTTTTCAGGATCGCTGTTATTTAAGTTCGGATTAGCTTTAGCCCTAACCACGATCATCACAAATGAGCTGTAACCAAACAAGATGAACAGCAGGCAAATTAAAAAGGTATTTAATGCGAAACGTTTCTGGCGTATTTTAACCACATATTCTAACAATGCGAGTACTGCTGCGCCTACCACTACACCAATAATCCCTGCACTGATACCTAATACCAGTATAAAGCATACCGCTGCTACGATAATAGCCGGTTTTAAGGGTTTAATAGTATAATATATACCCGATACGATGGTGGCTATCAGTAAAACAAAAAACACTACTGCCCCGCTGCCAAAGCCGAAGCCCAGTGTATTTACAAAAAGCAGATCGGAAAAGGCCGCACCTTTTACGGTATATTGAATAACGCCCCAAAGTACAAAGGCTACTGCCACTATACCAGCAAAAAATGCCCAGAAAGTACCTTTGGAAGTGATATTTTTAGCCCTCCGAAAATAGATAACCAGCGCTATGGCAGGTATTACCAACAGGTTTAATAGGTGTATACCTATAGATAGGCCCATCACATAGGCAATAAATACTATCCATTTATCAGCATGTTGCTCATCGGCGTTGGCATCCCATTTTAATATGGCCCAGAATACGATAGCTGTACATAAGGATGATTGCGCGTAAACTTCAGACTCTACTGCCGAGAACCAAAAAGTATCCGAATAAGCGTAAGCAAGGGCTCCAACCAAACCCGCGCCTATAATCAGTATCAGGTTTGTAGTATTTATTTCTTCGGCTTTTTTAACCAATAGTTTTTTAGCCAGGGCAGTTATAGTCCAAAGCAGGAACATGATAGTTGCTCCACTAGCCAGCGCCGAAGCCATATTTGCCCAGTAAGCTACCTTGGTATTATTACCCATAGAAAGTAAGGTAAACACCTTACCTATCATGGTAAAAAGGGGCGCACCGGGTTGGTGTGCTACTTGCAAACGGTAAATACAGGCAACGAACTCGCCGCAATCCCAAAAGCTGGAAGAGGGCTCTAAAGTTAAAATATAGGTTAGCGAAGCAATGATAAAGGCTACCCAGCCAAATATATTATTGATCTTTTTATAGTCCATGTCTGAATTTTACGATAGAAAAAAGGGTTGAATGCAGCCCGAAATTAGTAAAAGTATTATGATGTTAAAATCAAAAGCGGTGGATTAACACTTTTTTAGCCCGTTTTAGACGTTAAAAGGCAATAGAAAATACTTTTTTAAAATTCTTTTTGAGAGTTAAAAAATCGTCTTATATTTGCATTCCTTTTCGGGGAGTAAAAACAAACCAAAGGAGATTGCCTGATAGTATAATGGTAGTACGACGGTTTTTGGTACCGTTTGTCTAGGTTCGAATCCTGGTCGGGCAACAATGAAAATTTCGGATTTCTGATTTTCAATTTCGGATTTAGGTCTGATGGAAAATTGAAATCCGAATTGTTTTTTATACAGGTTGTAAGTGTAAAGTGATTTAAGATTAAGGCTAATCCAAAATTGAAAATCCCAAATCCAAAACAAGAAGATGCCATTACAATTTAATCCGGTTAAGTTATTTGCAGGATCAGGCTCTAAAGAGCTGGCGCAAAAAATTGCTGATGCTTATGGCCGCGAATTAGGTGACGTGGTGCTTTCACGCTTTAGTGACGGTGAATTTCAGCCACACTTTAATGAATCTGTAAGGGGATGCGATGTATTCCTGATCCAGAGTACCAACCAGCCTACTGATAACCTGATGGAATTACTGATGATGATTGATGCCGCCCGTCGTGCTTCATCACATTATGTAAGTGCCGTTATTCCGTATTTTGGATTGGCCCGTCAGGACAGGAAAGATAAGCCACGTGTGGCTATTAGTGCTAAACTGGTAGCCAATTTGTTGGTTGCTGCAGGTATTAACCGCATCATGACTATGGATCTGCACGCTGCGCAGATACAGGGCTTTTTTGATATACCGGTTGATCACCTGGATGCTTCTATCATTTTTGTACCTTATATCAAAAGCCTGGGATTAGAAAACCTGACCATTGCATCACCGGATATGGGTGGTTCATACAGGGCACGCAGTTTCGCGAAGTTCTTTAATGCAGAGGTTGTAATTTGCGATAAACGTCGTAAACGTGCTAATGAAATTGAATCCATGACGCTTATTGGCGACGTGACCGATCAGGATATTGTTCTGATTGATGATATCTGCGATACAGCCGGTACATTGGCTAAAGCAGCAGGATTGATTATGGAACGTGGTGCACGCAGCGTACGCGCGGTTTGTACACATCCGGTACTATCAGGCAAAGCTTATGAAACTATCGAAAATTCGGCTTTAACAGAACTGATAGTTACTGATACAATACCGTTAAAGCAAACAAGCCCTAAAATAAAGGTATTATCAACTGCTGAACTGTTTGCAAAGGCTATCAGTAATGTAAACGAGCACGGTTCTATCAGCCAGTTGTTTAGGGTAGATTGATAGAAAGCTTATAGTTCATGGTTGATGGTTCATAGCCGGAAACATGAATTTTGAATAGAATAAAAATATTTGTGCGGATTAGATGCCATGAACAATGATCTATGAACCATGAACTTAACAAATAAATAAATACAAATAATGAAATCAATTGCTATTAGCGGTTCTCCAAGAGAGAACGTAGGGAAAAGAGACGCTAAAGAACTGCGTTATCAAGGCTTAGTGCCTGCAGTACTTTACGGTGGGCCAACACAATCCCACTTTGCAGTGTCCGCAGCTGATTTGAGAGCCGTTGTTTATACTCCGGTTGTTCATTTCATCGATCTTGAAATTGCTGGTGTTAAATCACAAGCTATCATTAAAGATATTCAGTTTCACCCTTTAACTGAACAAATTATCCACATTGACTTTTTATTGCTTGACGAGAAAAAGCCAATCACTATCGAGATCCCTGTTAAATTAACCGGTACTTCTCCAGGTGTTAAAGTGGGTGGTAAATTAGTTCAGAAATTAAGGAAACTGCGCATCAAAGCATTGCCTAAAGATCATTTAGATGCTATTGAAGTAAGCATTGAAGCTCTGGAAGTTGGTAAATCAGTAAAAGTTGGTGAAATTAAATTGCCAAACCTTACTATCACCAATGCTCAGGAAGATACTATCGTATCTGTAACTACTTCGCGTGCATTACGTCAGGCTGAGCAGGAAGCTGCTTCAGGTAAAAAGTAAGCTCCTTAATTCCCTGAAGAGGGGATAAAAGGGTAACTATTAAAACAGCGATAAGGTAACTTATCGCTGTTTTTGTTTAAAAATAATATCTTCGCACTTTAATTTAAGTAAATCAAAAATTCCCCCTTCAGGGGGCTAGGGGGCATGAAATATCTTATAGTTGGTTTAGGAAATATAGGACCCGAATATGCTGATACTAGGCATAATATAGGCTTTATGATACTGGATGAGTTGGCTAAGCAAGAAGGCGCCAAGTTTTACCACATGCGCCTGGCCTATTACAGCGAAGTGTCATTCAAAGGCCGTACGCTGCATCTTATTAAACCAACTACTTACATGAACCTAAGTGGCAAAGCCATGAATCATTGGATGAAGGAGTTGAAAATACCTGTTGAAAATGTGCTGGTATTGGTTGATGATATTGCTCTTCCCTTAGGCACCCTACGCTTAAAACCTAAAGGTAGCGCCGCTGGGCACAATGGTTTAAAACATATCGAAACTACGCTTGGTCACAATAACTATGCACGCCTCCGGTTTGGCGTGGGCGACAATTACCCCAAAGGCCGCCAGGTTGATTATGTATTAAGTGGTTTTGACGATGATGAAAAGCCCGAACTCCCTGCGTTGATTGATCGCTCAATCGAAATGATCAAGGGCTTCGCTACCATCGGTACAGAATTAACCATGACCCGATATAATAAATAATACATCCCTTCGTTTCAGGTGTAAACTAATTGCTTAGTTAAGATTTATTAAATAGTTTTTGCTGTATGCAACAGTTGAATAACTAATGACGTCTTATCACTAAATCCTTATGAAACAATTTTTACTGACCCTGCTTTCCTGTTATATTTCGGCGATATGCTTTGCCCAAACACAAAATTCGCCAACAAACATAACTGTTAAGGGCTCTGTAATTGATTCGGCGTTAAACAAACCCTTAGGTTATGTTACGGTAGCGCTGCAAGATGCTGCTACACATACCCCCGTAAAAAGTACCCTTGCCAAAGACGACGGAAGTTTTGAATTAAAAGCCCCGGATGGCAAAGCCTACCAACTTGTTGTTGCTTTTATTGGTTATGCTACCAAGATTTTATCTGTAAAGTTGACTGGTAATGAATTTAACGCCGGTAAAATTTTACTAGCCCCGTCTAACAAAGAATTAAAAGAAGTTACTGTAACGGCAGTGCGACCAACCCTTAAGCAAGAGGTCGACCGCCTCTCTTATGATGTAACAGCTGATCCCGAAAGTAAGGCCGTATCGGCTTTAGATATGATGCGTAAAGTACCACTTTTATCGGTTGACGGAGATGACAATATCAAACTGAAGGGAAGCGGTAATTATAAAATCCTGATCAACGGAAAAGAATCAGCATTGATGGCCAAAAGCCCGTCGGATGTATTGAAAGCGATGCCGGCAACGAATATCGAAAAGATTGAGGTGATCACTACACCACCTGCTAAATACGATGCAGAAGGTTTAACAGGTATTATCAATATCATTACCAAGAAAAACGCTGATCAGGGATATAACGGAAGTATCAATGCACGCTACAATTCTGTTTGGGGACCGGGGTATAATCTGAACGCTACCGTGAAACAGGGTAAGTTTGGTCTGTCTGGTTATGCGGGTTTTGGTACACAAAAAGATGTAATCGGATCAACACACAACATCCAAACACAATTTGTAAATCAATCAGTATCAAGTATATTAAACCAGGATGGTAGCAGAACATTTGGCGGTAAGTATAAATATGCTAATGCCGAATTAAGTTATGAAATAGATAGTCTTGATCTGATCACGGGTTCATTTGAAATCTTTCAGGGGCATTTTGATCAAAGCGGCTCGCTCCAGTCAAACAGGGTTAACAGCATGGGGACACTTGATGAAGCTTATCGTAATATTACTACCAGTAAAAGTAAAGATAAGGGAGCCGACATTGCCGTCAATTACCAGCGAAACTTCAAAAACCATAAAGATGAGCTGCTGACCTTGTCTTACAAATACAGCTATTCGCCAAGTGACCAAACAAGTTCAAACGCATTTACAGACAGATTTAATTATGATGCGGTGAATAATCCCGATTTCAGACAACGTAATAATGCCGGTAACCGGGAGCATACCATTCAGCTTGATTATGTATATCCGCTTAAAAAATTAAGTATCGAAGCTGGAGGTAAAGCCATCTTACGGAATAACTTTAGTGATTTCGGACGCGATGATTTGGATCCTAACACAAACCAATATGTGGTTAACACGGGGCAAACCAGTACGTTTGATTATCATCAGGATGTGACCAGTTTTTACAATTCCTATCAATTAAAACTAACTAAATGGACAGTAAAAGCAGGCTTACGTATTGAACACACTCAAGTTAGTGCTGATTTTATGGGCACGCCGCTTGATAAAGGATATAACAACCTGATACCATCCATATCCATACAACGCAGCCTGAACAGCAGTAGCATTAATTTCGGTTTTACGCAGCGTATACAACGCCCTGGTATATATCAGCTCAATCCGTTTGTTGATAATTCAAATCCTAAATTCATCAGTACCGGTAACCCGGATCTGCGCCCCGAATTAAATAATACTTTTGATCTTACATATAGTAATTTTAAAAAGGCATCTGTTACGGTGGGTTTAAGTTACGCGTTCTCCAATAACTCTATCCAAACTATAAGCAGTTTGCGCGATACGGTAACCTACACTACTTATCAAAACCTGGGCAGTAACCGTACGCTGGGTTTTAATGTCAATACCAATTTTTCTATCATCAAACCCCTTACTGTTAGTTTAAACGGGCAAATTTCACATGTGTGGTTAAAAGGTGTTTACAACGACCAGTTCTTTAAAAACGGAGGATACATTGGTAATGCATTTGCCAGTTTTACCTATAAACTGGGCGATACTTACAGGTTTGGTTATAATGCCGGTTTCTTTAGTGGTGATGTAACCCTGCAAGGTAAATCAAGCAACTTTATCTATAACTCTTATAGTGTTGCCAAGGATTTGTTTAAGAAAAAATTCACAGTAACCCTTGTAGCTAATAACCCTTATAGTAAATACAGGGCATTTACCAATACTACCAACACACCCGATTTTTCTCAAACCATCAGCAGGGAAAACCCATACCGCCACTTTGCTATCAGGGTTAATTATAAATTTGGTAAGTTGAGCAGCGATATTAAAAAGAACCAGCGCAGTATCAATAATGATGATACCAAAAACGGGAGTAAAAGTAGCGGGGCCAGTCAGTAAGGAAATGTATTAGATTAAAAACACCTGACATACTTTCGGCACAAAAAGGATAAATTAGCCTCATGAAAGTTTACGGAATAACCAATTGCAATACAGTTAAGAAGGCGCTTGACTGGTTAAAAGAAAATAAGGTAGATTATAATTTTCAGGATTTCAAAAAGCTGGGTGTAAGCACCGAGAAATTGCAGGAGTGGGACAGCAAAGCTGGCTATGAGAAATTCCTAAACAAGCAGGGCCTTACCTGGAAGCAGCTTGATCCGCAGGTAAAAGAAAGTGTAAAAACTAGTGCCGATGCACTTACCCTGTTACAACAAAAAACCAGCATGATCAAAAGGCCGGTTATTGAAGATGGCGACTTTTTGTTTTTTGGTTTTGATGAAAAGGTTTACCAATCCCATTTTTTAAACAAATAGGGCTCAAATATTTTCATATTATTCAATTTAAGGCCTATAAATCTCGTATATCTACCTGATTTATAGGCTTTGTCTTTATTAAATCGGTAATTAATATTCTGGTAACAATCGTTTTACCCGAACGTTCAAAAACGTTTTTTTGTAGTATACTTGCTGTATACATACAAAAAATATTGAAATGAATTTAAAACTGATGGCCGGTTTCAGCATGGCCTTTATGTTGGCGGTTAATGTAAGTGATGCTCAGCAGGCCGCTTCAACTAATGCGCCTGCTTCCGATTACAATTATCATGAAACTTTCGGACCTGGTTTTTATACCAAAAATGGTACAGAATACCGTGCCGCAAGCGGTGAACCAGGACCTAAATACTGGCAAAACCGGGCTGATTATCAACTAGCTGCAAAATTAAACGATCAAACTAATGAGATCACCGGTTCTGAGGTTTTAACTTATACCAATAATAGTCCCCAAAACCTTGGTTTCTTATGGATGCAGCTTGACCAAAACTTGTTCAAATTGGATTCACGCGGAACTGCTATTGTACCGCCAACAGGCAGTCGTAACTGGGGCCGTGGTGAAGCATTTGATGCCGGTTTCAAAATCAAATCAGTAAAATATGCTGTTGGTAAAGGTGAATTTGACGAAGCTAAATTTTTGATCAGTGATACCCGTATGCAGGTTTTTTTACCTAAAGAGGTAACGGCCAATGGCGGGCAGGTTAAACTTAAAATCGAGTACTCATTTGTTCCGCCAAACTACGGATCTGATCGTATGGGCTACCTTAATACTAAGAATGGCAGAATTTATACCATCGCTCAGTGGTACCCACGTATGTGCGTATATGACGATGTAATGGGATGGAATACCCTGCCATACACGGGCCCGGGTGAATTTTACCTCGAATATGGTGATTTTGATTTGAGTATTACAGCTCCGGCAAATCATATTGTATTAGCGTCTGGCGAACTACAAAACCCACAGGAAGTGTACACTCCGGAACAGCAAAAACGTTGGGCGGAAGCTGCGCAAAGCGAAAAAACGGTAATGATCCGTACAGCCGATGAGGTTAAAGACCCTAAATCGCGCCCGGCCGGAAAAACAGAATTGACCTGGCATTTCAAAATAAAGAATGCGCGTGATGCTTCATGGGCTTCGTCAGCTGCATTTATTGTTGATGCTGCTAAAATGGATTTGCCAAGCGGTAAAAAATCAATAGCTATTTCGGCTTACCCGGTTGAAAGTGATGGCAATGACGCCTGGGGCCGCTCTACTGAGTATGTGAAAAAATCAATTGAATATAACTCTGCCAAATGGTTTGAGTTTCCTTATCCGGCGGCTACCGCTGTTGCGGGTATAGTGGGTGGTATGGAGTACCCCGGTATTGTTTTTTGTGGATATACTGCAAAGAAAAATGGACTTTGGGGGGTAAATGATCATGAATTCGGCCACACCTGGTTCCCGATGATCGTAGGTTCAAATGAGCGTATGTACGGCTGGATGGACGAAGGTTTTAACACTTTCATCAATACACTTTCAACCGCTAATTTTAACAACGGTGAGTACAAAAGCACCCGTACTATGGATATGCACCGTACCGGCGACTTTTTCACCAAGCCAGAGCTGGAGCCAATAATGAGCCAGCCAGCTAACCTAAAAGAAAGAAACACAGGTACATTGCTGTATGCAAAACCAAGCGCGGGTCTTGTTTTATTGCGTGAGCAGATATTAGGCCCCGAGCGTTTTGATTTTGCTTTTAAAACCTACATTAATAGATGGGCATTTAAACACCCAACACCTGATGATTTTTTCCGTACTATTGAGAATGCATCAGGCGAAAGTCTGCAATGGTTTTGGAGAGGCTGGTTCCTGAACAACTGGCGCCTGGATGTTGCAGTTAGTGATGTTAAATATGTAGATGGCGATGCTTCAAAAGGTGCATTGATCACCCTGGATAACCTGGGTAAAATGGCAATGCCCGTTATTTTGGAGATAAAAACCAAAAGTGGTAAAGCGGAGCGTATTAAGCTGCCGGTTGAAATTTGGGAGCGTTTTGCTTCATTTACATTCAAGTATCCATCAACCGAAGAAATTGAATCGGTTACTTATGACCCTGATAAAGTACTACCAGATTATAATCCAGACAATAACGTTTGGAAGAAATAACAAACAAAAAGCCCGACATATCGTCGGGCTTTTTGTTTAAGCCTACAACAGATCCTTCAAATGTTTGTAGTTTGATTTAACGGTGTCAAGTACCTCGTCCATATGACCATTGAGCATGAGTTTGGTCATCGATACAGCCATACCTTTTACCTGTTCAAACTCAATTTTGGGTGGCATAGCCAACGCATTAGGATCGGTAAATACATTGACCAATGCCGGGCCATCAAAAGCCAATGCTTCGGTAATTGCCTCTTGAACATCCTGCGGGTATTTGACATTGATACCCTTGATCCCCATAGCCTGAGCTACTAAAGCAAAATCTGGATTATACATGTCGGTTTGCCAGTCGGGCAGCCCGGCAACCTCCATTTCCAACTTAACCATGCCCAGGGAACGATTGTTAAAAACGATGATCTTAACCGGCAATTTGTATTGAACAATGGTGGCCAGATCGCCCAGTAGCATCGATAGACCACCATCACCGCAAAGCGCTATCACCTGTTGCCCTGGACGGGCCAGGGCAGCGCCAATAGCTTGCGGCATGGCATTAGCCATAGAGCCGTGGTTAAAAGACCCTATCATTTTCCGTTTACCTGTGGCATTAATATAGCGGGAACCCCATACGCATGACATGCCTGTATCCACCGTAAATATGGCATCGTCGGCAGCTAATTTGTCTAATACACTGGCTACAAATTCGGGGTGTATCTTTTCCTGTTCGCCGCTGTCGTCAACGTAGGTTTGCATTTTGCTTTTTACATTGGCGTACACTTTTAGTTGGGCCCTTAAAAAGCTGTCATCCTGTTTTTGACTGATCATCGGCAGCAACGCTGTTAAGGTATCTTTGATATCTCCACATAAACCCACATCAACTTTAGCCCGGCGACCAATACGCTCTGGTTTAATATCTACCTGCACAATTTTGCAATCGGTAGGCATAAACGGCGTGTACGGGAAATCAGTACCTAACAATATCAGCAGATCGCTTTCGTGCATGCTATGATAAGCCGATGGTAAACCTAAAAGGCCGGTCATGCCTACCTCGTTGGGGTTATCATACTGAATATCCATTTTAGCTCGGAAGGAGTAAGCCACCGTAGCATGAAGTTTTTGCGACAGGGCTACTACTTCGTCATGTGCTTCGGCAGCACCTATACCACAAAAAATGGTAATCTTCTGATGCTGATTGATCAGGGCAGATAGCTTTTGCAGATCAGTATCAGAAGGCCTGATCACAGGAGCGGGGTTGAAGTTTTGTGTTGAGGTATTGATCTCCACGGCATCCATACTGGTAATATCGCCGGGTAAACCAATTACGGCTACGCCTTTTTGATGCAGGGCACTTTGTATGCCGGCCTGCAGCATACGTGGTAATTGCCTGGGGGTAGCGGCCACCTGGTTGTAATAACTGCAATCATCAAATAGTTTTATGGTATTAGTTTCCTGGAAATAATCTGTACCAAATTCAAAAGTGGCTATGGTTGAAGCGATAGCAATAACAGGTGCGCCGGATCTGTGAGCATCATACAAGCCGTTAATCAAATGTACATGGCCCGGGCCGCTGCTGCCCGCGCAACAGGCAAGGCCATTCAGTTGCGCTTCGGCACCGGCTGCGTAGGCGCCAACTTCTTCATGACGAACGTGTACCCATTGTATATTGCCTGCTCGTCTTACAGCATCATTTACTTCGTTAAGGCTATCGCCGGTAACGGCATATATTCTTTTTACACCAGCGTTCGCCAGCATTTCTACCAGTTGGTCTGCAACGTTTTTTGCCATGGTCAGGTTGATTTATGTTTTGATATTTATAAAGCTAACCATTGAATATGATGTGGGTTTTAAAAATTGTAAATTGCTGTAAAATATGACAATTATGGGGCGAATAGTTATTGTAGCTTATAAACCAAAACTGGGCAAAGCAGCCGCTTTAAAGCAGCTTACCAAAACTCATGTACCCCGGCTTAGAGCAGAGGGGTTGGTGACCGATCGTGAACCTATTATCATGGAAACCGCCGATGGAACCATTATTGAAGTTTTTGAGTGGCAAAGCGCCGAAGCCATTAATAAGGCCCATCAAAATAAAGCCGTTCATGAAATGTGGGCCGAGTATGCCGATGTTTGCGATTATGTAAGTTTGAATAGTTTAAGTGAAACGGCAAATATGTTTGCCGAATTTACGCCGGTAGATTAAACCCATACTCTAAAACAAAACAGGCAGACTTCAAAGAGTCTGCCTGTTTTTCTGTGTCAATATATAGAGAAGCCTTAAGCGGCTGTTGATTTCTTGTATTGATTAAGGATGAATGTTTCCTCAATCAATACGTAATGTATTATATATGATAGAATTTACAGCTATAAAATATTATCTGTAAATGACGGTTAAAATTTGATAGGTTTCCCAGTAGAGCTGTAGCAACCTGCCTTTTATTAAGTTTAAGTTTTGTTTTTTCATGACCTTTATTTCTTATTGACATAACAAAGGTACTGCGGTTAGCAAGGCGTATCAATCTCAATAAATCGGTTTTAAGAACCAATTTTTCCGGTAGAGATGTTTCTCCGTCAAATGACGGTCATGGGAGAGGTTTTAAGCAGAAAAAGTGATCGACTTTTTATTGCAGCTGCTTAAACTCCGAAGGGTTATAACCGGCAAAGCGTTTAAAAAAACGACTGAAATGGGAGCTGTTATCAAAGTTAAGCCGCTCGGCAATTTCTTTAATGCTAAGCCCCGATGATGATAGCAGATACTGGGCCTCCAGGTATAATCGGTTATGGATAACATACAGTGCATTTTGCCCCGTTTCGTTTTTGACTATTTCGGTTAAATACTTAGCCGATATAAAGAGTTCATCAGCATATTCCTGTACGGTTTTCAAAGTCAGAAATTTTTCTTCCACCAGTTTTTTGAACTTATATACCAGCTGATACTGTTTACTCAAATGTCGGGTCGAATTCAATAAACAACTTTCGCAGGCGCGGTTCATTTCGTATAACAGATCGGTTAGCAGCAGGCGCAAGATCTGCAAATGGAATGCTCCCTGATCCCGGCACTCATCACTTATTTTTTCGTACAAAGCTTTTAGGGATGTTACCCCCTTTTTTGGTAAGCCATAAATAGGCGGGTAATCAGGATTTACCTCCAGGAGGTTATCCAGGATATTTTCTTTCAAAAAATTATGGGATAAAAACTCCTTTTTAAACAACACCTGATATAATAACAGATCGTCTGAAGCATCTTCAAAAGAAGTAATATATGCAGGCGAAACCAGGTGAATAGAGTTTGGATAAACCTCAAAAACAAAATGACCGATAGTTTTTTTACAACTACCGCTAAGACATAAAATAACTGAATAATAATCTGTTTTAATGGGCAAGCCATGCTGCAAACCGGTTTCATTACTTAATACGGCAAAATCGTCCTGGTTCCAGTTGTTGCTAACAATACCAAAATCGGGTTTGGCAATATTGGGAGAGGTGATGTGGCGTTTAAGCGTTGAGGGAATATCAAAAATAGTTATTTTATTACTCATATGGGGATGGTAAATCAAATATAAGGCAAAATTATGATTCGTTGATGCTAATCAAACTGCAGTCGTTCGGCTTTTAGCTTTTTTTGGACATCCTGTTTATAGTTACGACCTATGGGTAATTCATGACCCGCTATTTCGATACTATAGGAATAAAAAGAATCAATTTTACCTAACGCCACAATGAACGACCGATGAATCCGTACAAACTTATTTTCAGGTAACATTTCTTCCAGCATGCTAATCTTTTGCCGGGTAATATACACCTGATCTTTGATCACTACTTTTACATAATCGCGCAGGCTTTCGATCCATAAAATATCATTTACATTTACTTTAACGGTTTTACGTTCAACCTTAAGATAGATAAATGTTTCATGATCGCTTACCGGGGCTTCATGCGTGATCACTGGCCGGGGTTTACTTTCTGCTAACTGGTAAATTTTATCAACAGCACGCAAAAAACGCTCGAACGAAATGGGTTTCAGTAGGTAATCAACCGCGTTTAGTTCAAAGCCTTCCAGCGCGTATTCGCTGTAAGCGGTGGTGAAAATTACCCTTGGCGGATTTTTGAGGCTCCGGAGCAAGTCGGTACCTTTGATGCCCGGCATTTTGATATCCAGAAACATCAGGTCGACTGGTTTTTGTTGCAACACCTGAAAAGCCTGTATAGCATCCCCGCATTTACCCACCAGTTCCATCTGGTTAAACTGGGCCAGGTATTTTTCCAACACCTCAATGGCATGGGGTTCATCATCAACTATCAGTGTACGGATTTTCATGCGCTTACCAATTGTTTTTCAGTGTGTTTAACCACATTGAGTTGCATATCAAGTACAATCAGAAAAGTGTCATCCTCATTCATGATCTTTAATTTTGAGGTAGCTGGATAAAGCAAGTCGAGCCTTTTCATCACATTTTTTAAACCAATGTGACCACGGGTGTTCTCTTCCTCTTCTATCCGGTGTTCGGGATTGTTATTGGCCACTTTTAGTTTAAAACGATTCCCGGTAACATTTGCATTGATGTTTATCCAAACTTGCCCGGTTTTTTCGCTGGTGCCGTGTTTAAAGGCATTTTCAATAAATGGGAGTATGAGCAATGGCGCTATTAGTTTATTCTTCAGATCGCCGGTAACGGTAAAATTAATATCGATGCGATCTTCATAACGCAGTTTTTCCAACTTTACATATTGCTGCATCATGAGTATTTCCCGCTCAAGCGGTACTTCATCGGCATTGCATTCATAAAGCATATACCGTAAAATATCCGATAACCCCAATATCAGCTGAGGCGATTTGGACGATTGATCCAGGCTTAGCGCATACAGGTTATTTAAGGTGTTGAACAAAAAATGTGGGTGTACCTGCGCCTTCAACGCGCTTAATTCGGCTTCCAAAGAGGCTTGTTTACGTTCGTACCACATCTTAAATAATTTAATGGTCAGCACAAAGCCAATAATAAGGTTTACACCTTTAAAAGAATTTACCAGGCTTTCTATATCAAATAGTTTAGTAAAAAAAGGCAGCTGATCATACTGTATATATCCTTGAAAAGTAAGCGGCATTACCCGGATCAAATACGGATGAACAAATAATAAACCCACAGCTCGTGTGGCCAATGTTGAAATAAGAACCAATAACAACAGCAGAAGTGTGAATATAAAGTACCGATTAACAAACAAATAACGGGGAATTACCCAATAGGCAATAGCATAATAATAGGCAATCTGAACAGGCATAAAGATCAGGTTGTTTCTTAAGGATACTACAAAATTGGTTTGCACCGAGTACATACTGGCTATCAGCAAGTAACCCACACTCCAAAACAACAGGTGCTGGTAAACCCGCGGTATCTTGATGTTTTGTAGCCTGATGTCGAGCCTGTTGTTCATAAAGCTAATTTACCTGATATAGGCCGAAAGATGTAAAATCTTTTATCTAAATGCGATAAACTGCATACTTTCATCGACATACAACAAAAAAATATTTAGTACGACTAATTATTTTTGACCAGTGTTGATTGAATGGCAATAAATGCAGTTGGTATGCAAATGATGGCTGAATAACAACGTTGTTTTTTAATAATATACGGCCCGGCTAATTTAGATTACTAAATGAAAATGGGCTATGAAAACAATTATGTTAACAGCATTGATCCTGATAAGCGCTGTATGCAGCCAGGCTCAAACAAAAACACCCGAACACGGCTTTTGGGTAGTAGAAAGCAACCCTCATCAACCGAAAGTGCAAATCATTAGGTTTTATACAGATGAATCGAAACTGATTTATGAAGAAACTATTAACGCCAGACTGAATTTGAAGCGCGAAAAAACAAAGCTGGCTTTAAATCAGTTGTCTGACAAGCTGAACGAAGGGAAGGGCAATTCCGAAAACAAGAAACTGATCGCACTTGCGTTCAATCTGAATAGATAAATGATCTTTTTTAATTATACTTTGAACAAGGGTTGGCGCGAGGCCAGCCCTGTTCTGTTTTATGCCTGTTCCTGTTCAACCCAATTGCCATCTTCCTTAATGATGCCAATGAGTTCATCAAGCGCGTTAACCGAGCTGATGTTTTTCTTTACCGCTTCTTTGCCGCGATAAAGTGTCACTTTATCGGTACCAGAACCTACATACCCATAATCTGCATCGGCCATTTCGCCTGGGCCATTTACAATACAACCCATGATGCCAATTTTAAGACCCTTGAGATGACTGGTACGGCTGCGGATCATCTGTGTAGTTACCATCAGATCAAACAAGGTACGGCCACAACTTGGGCACGATATATACTCCGTTTTGGAGATCCTGGAACGGGTAGCCTGCAAAATACCAAAGGCTGTTGAGGTAATGACATTTGAGGGCAGCTCCGGTGCATCTATCCATATTCCATCACCAAAGCCGTCAACCAACAAGGCCCCCAGATCGGTAGCAGCATATAGTTGTAGTTTAGTGGTTAGATCCGTTTGTCCATGGTCTTTTCCAAAGTCGTAGCTTCTTTTCACTATCACAGGAATCTCCAATCCAAGTTCTTCCAGTTTGAAGAAGAAACTGCGCTGATCGGCCATGCCATGTAGGGCAGTGGTTTCCAATACAAATACCAATGAGTTATCAAAAGGTAGTGAGCCAAACTCATCAGAATCAATATCGACAGGTAATATCCTCACGAGGTTCAATTTAGATGAACGATCGGTGCCCGTAGCAATATATTCGGCTAAAGAAAATACCGGGTGGCAATTGGTTTTGTCGGCCAGTTTTTGCCAGGTATTATAGTTGTATAGTTGTTTTAAGTTGCTTGGGAATACAAACGATGGTAACTCATCGGCCAGGTAAACAAAATCTACCGATTGTTCGGCCATATTGTATTTATCCAGCAGGGGCGAGTAGATATATCCTGCGTCCTTCAAAACAGCCGGATTTTTTAGGTTTTTAGCCGACAGATCAACTACCACCCTTGGTACCATGTGCCCGCCTATAAAGGCGTTGGCCTCGTAGGTATGCCGCTTTTTGTATTCGTAGGGGGAGTGTTGGGCAGGTGAAAGGTGAAAGGCGAAAGGTGAAAGGTTTTTTTCTTCCTGGTCTTTATTGCTTTCGGCCTTTAACCCTTCGCCTTTCGCCTTTTCCCTTAAAGCGTAGCGTTTCACCAATTCAATAGCTACCGGTGCTTCAGCTTCAGGTTCTTCGGTAAGGGAAACACGTACGGTATCGCCTAAGCCATCCTCTAACAATGTACCGATACCTACCGCCGATTTGATACGGCCATCTTCACCGTCGCCGGCTTCGGTAACACCCAGGTGCAGTGGATAATTCATGCCCTCGGCAACCATGGTATCTACCAGCAAGCGATAAGCTTGCACCATTACCTGCGGATTACTCGATTTCATAGAGATAACCAGGTTATAATAGTTCAGCGTTTCGCACATCCGCATAAACTCCATGGCCGATTCTACCATGCCTTGCGGAGTATCGCCGTAACGGCTCATGATACGATCACTTAGGGAACCATGATTGGTACCGATACGCATGGCAGTACCATATTCCTTGCAGATATTAACCAGCGGGGCAAATTTTTTGTAGATGCGTTCCAGTTCGCCCTGGTATTCCTGATCGGTATAATCTATTTGGTCAAATTTCTTTTTATCGGCATAATTACCTGGGTTTACCCTTACTTTCTCCACTATGCGTGCAGCTACCTCGGCAGCGTTGGGGGTAAAATGTATATCGGCCACCAACGGAACGTTATAGCCACGCTGACGAAGCTGCTTTTTGATCTCGGCCAGGTTTTGCGCCTCTTTGATGCTGGGCGCAGTAATACGCACATACTCGCAGCCGGCATCAACCATTCGGATAGATTGCTCGACCGTACCAATAGTATCCATGGTATCGGTAGTGGTCATACTTTGGATCCGGATTGGGTTATTGCCGCCCATGGGCACATCGCCAATGTTTACCTCGCGGGTAACAAAACGCGAATATTCGGTTAACGAATTACAATAGCGGCCTTGCAGCAATTTAACAGCATCAGTATTCATGCAATGGATGAATTAATAAGATGCAAATTTAGTGAATATAGTCGAATAGCTATTTAAATTTCTATGAGCTGCTTATCCGGAAATTAAAATAACCTTTCCTTGATCACCAGGGTATTAGCCAGCATATCATGCAGGCATTGCTGTTTCTTGTTGAAGAAAGCTATTACATAACCCAAGCAAAAGGGCAGTGCAGAAAGCAGTTTGAGTAAATTACGGCTGATAGCCACACCTGTACTGATACGGTCGCCATTCATATCTACCACTTTGATCTTGAGCATTTGTTTGCCGTAGGTGGCCTGTTTGGCGGAGCTTTCCATCACAATATGATAAATCACTTTAGCCAGGGGGATAACGCCCAAAATACTGAAGGATACAATAATACGCGTTTCTTTATCCTGTATAAACAACAGTACTACAATAAAAGCAATAATCACAAACACGCCGAAGAGTATAAACCAATCCAGTACCGAAGCCAGCAGCCGCTGATCAAAACTGCCATAATATTGCATGAGCAATGATGGTTTGGCAAAGCCAAAAAGTGCGCGTAGTTCGGCAATTTCCTGTGCTTCTTTATAATCGTCCATTTCGGGGGTTTTTATAAAGTCGGTAGGTTTTACTTTGTGGTCTTTTAGCTGGTCGATGCTAAAAGGGCCTTGCGGTTTACCGTCAATTACCAATATATAAGTTTGAGCCATTGATCAGGTTTTTGTGGGATATTTACTTTTGTTTGATTATCGCAAACGCCCGAAGTTACTTTGTTGGATAGAAAAACTTTTTAAACCTTAAATTTTAACACTTTTTCTGTCGAAAAAAGGGCAAAAAAGCTTAGTTATTATCCACTTTAACTAAATTTTAACGCCATTTTAACACTTTTTAACAAATTTTTGATGGGTTTTGAAAGGTTTAAAAAGTATTAATTTATTGATTGTTATTGTTTTAACTTAAAATTGACTTGTTTTTGATCCCTTTTCTTCTTTAACAAAACAGCCCGGTTTTCTGGTTTAGAGAATCCCGGGCTGGTTATTGGTATAAAGATACGAAAAATTAGGGAGAGGATGACAATCTTTTTGCTATGAACTATGATCCATCAACTATGAACCTTACGACAAATACGGTTTCCACCAATCGCTGTTGTAAGCCTCTTTTACTTCGGTTGGTTCGCCGGGTTTGGGGACAAACAGGTTAATGTTTTTATCTTTTGCCAAATCGGTTAACCGTTCAATAGGTTCATACCAGGCGTGCGGGGCCAGACTGAAAGTACCGTAGTGTACGGGCATCATCAGCTTGCCTTTGAGGGCCAGGTGCGCGTTGGAGGCATGATCGGGGCCCATGTGTATATCGGGCCAGTATTTGCCATAAGCGCCAATTTCCAATATCGTGAGATCAAACGGGCCAAAGGCTTCGCCGATTTCCGCAAAACTGGGCGACCAGCCCGAATCGGCACCGAAATAGATATTGTGTTTTGTGCCTCTGATCACGAATGACGACCATAAAGTTTCATTACGGCCAGTGATACCCCGGCCCGAAAAATGCCTCGAAGGGGTAGCCGTAACTACCAGATCATTACCGATCACTACGCTATTACCCCAGTCCATTTCGGTGATACGGTTTTCGGCAATACCCCATTTAATCAGGTGTTGGCCTACACCTACCGAACAATAGAACGGCGTTGAAGAACCGGCGAAAAATTGAATAGTATCTTTATCCAGGTGGTCATAATGATCATGTGATATAATGATAGCATCCAGCGGGGGCAATTCACTTAATGAAAGCGGTGGCTGAAAAAAGCGCTTAGGGCCAATGTATTTGGAAAACGAAACACGCTGGCTCCAAACTGGATCGGTGAGGATACGTTTGCCATCAATCTCAATTAATATACTGGTATGGCCTATCCAGGTGATGCGCAGGCCACTGGCCGGCGGATTTTGGTATGCAGTTGTATCGGTTTTAAAAGGGCCTAATGTTTTAAGAGGGGTATTCTCGGCCTTGTTGTTGATGTATTCGCCCAATATCGGGAGTATTTTACCAAAGCCGCCTTCGTCGGTTGGTATAACGTTAATATATTTTTTTCCTTCTTTTCGTGATCCTTCTAAACTCATGGTAAGCTAATAGTATTTTGGTTTAAGATAGGGTTAAGTGTTTAAAGTTACGGTAATAGGGTGTTTATTGACTGTGGAATGACGGTTGGGTTTATTTGGGAGGATGAGCGGGTTATCTATTTTAGAACGCTCAGTTGCCGCTGTGGCTGTTACTTTGTCGCCACAAAGTAACCAAAAGGCTGTCAGCAGAAATGCTTCTTTGCGCTCATAGCCTTTGCCCTGCAAATCGGACAGAACTAGGGCTGCAATTATTTTGCCCCACTTCGTTCCCTCATTTTTCCTGCGCTTCAGCAAAAACTTTCTATGCCCCGCAGCCGCACAAGCCATCATTGTTCTGCCCGCTTTCGCCCGAAGCTTATCTGCTGACGGGGAGAAAAGGTAATAGTTTAATGAGACAAATTCAATAATTCACTAAATCACAAATTCAATAATTAAAAAAGGCTATTGTCCTGTCGCAAAATTCCTGTAGGGCAGCGGGGAGCGTATCCCCGGTGTAAGGATGCGAGGCGCCTAAAACATGGTCGCCGCCTTTGATGATCACCAGCTCGGACCTGGGTTGGGCTGTATGCAGTTCTTTGGCATGATCAAGGGGAACCGTTGGGTCGATGTCGCCATGCACCAGCAGCCAGGGTTGTTGTACTTCGATGGCTTTGGCTGGGATATTCAGCCGTAAAGGGTGTTTGTCCAGATCATCCAGCAAGGTTGATTTGAGCGGCATTTGTTGCCCGGTGCGGGAGTTGTGCATATAAATGACGCCCTGCAGATACCATTGCGCTTCGCTTTGCTGCGGCCACAGATTGCGGAAGCTGGATATGGAAGCCATGGTGACCAGTTTTTTGATGCGACTGTCCTCTGCCGATTTGATGATGCTTATACCGCCGCCCATACTATGCCCTATTAAAAATACGCCATTGGCTGCTGCCATGCCCGAGCCGCTGCAGGCAAAATCAATAATAGTATCCAGGTCTTCCAGCTCGATGGAAAAGGTATTATCACTAAAGGCAATCAGATCGGCAAAATCGGTAGGATGATCGGGTGTGGTGCCGTTATGCGAAAAGTTGAATTTGAGGTAGCGGAAGCCATTACGGGCGAAATAATCGGCCACCAGGTTATGCGTGCCCCAATCCTTAAAGCCTTTAAAGCCATGCGCAAAGATCACTATCGGCGCGTTTTTAAGCGCATCGTCATACGTTACATCAATCAACATCGGGCGACCCTTAGCGCCGGGCAGTGTATAATTGTCTTTACGGATCATGGGTGAAAATTACACTTTTTTGGCGGTAATGGGTGGATGTATACGCGGTACATATGCATTGGCAGTGGGATATTACTTTAAACTATCCTTGCATTTAGTATCGAGTTTAAATGATGTATCCCTTCCTGTTGCTTTATTTTTTACTTTATAGTAAATGGAATTTTCTTTTTTAATTATTGAATCGCCAACATTTAAGAAATCATACATATCACCGAGCTTAGCGGGAAACATCATAGTCTCTTCTACTCCATTATCATTTAAGTAACTAATTGTTTTATAATTATGATTAACAGAATCAATAAATTTTCTTAGCACTTTGGAGTGGATTTGTTGGCTGTTTATTTCGTGAAATATATTGCATTCATGATACTTTTCGTTTAGACCAGGCAAGATTTGAAAAAAAACAATGTATATCGAAATCCAGATAATAACCATCAATATGATTTTTAATTTCATTGAACTTTATTATAAAATCTAAGTGAACAATCTAGTTAAAGGTATTATAAATCTCTAAAATAAATGTCCGCTAGTTCAAGCGTTTTTCGCTTAAACTACAATGCTGGTAAGCGTTTACGCTTACCAGATCGAAAAATGTAAGCGTGGACGCTTGATTGGGCGAAGAACTCTGCTCCTAATTTTATTTTGCCAGCAACTCTTTTAAAGTAGTTGATGTAACTGGCTCGTTATTGATTGCAGTTAAAATAATCAAGTAAAGGGCCTGGTTTTTTTTGATAAAATAAATGGAAATTGGCATAGATGCCTTGTCATCTTTCGGTTTGATATAGATATCCTGTGCCTGATTCTGTCCATATTGAATAGAAAGATTTTTAAGATCTGAATAGTAGCCCGCTATAGAGTCCCTTTTTTCAATTGTTTGTGCGTCATTACCAAATATATTAAGAAAAATGGCCGATATCTTTTCTGGTTGCCCCACTTTGTAGCTAATGGAGAAAAGCTTATGATCATTAATCTCTCTATAAGATTGATCATAAGTAATGTGCTTGTCCTGATGGCTTTCTGTGATAAAATCTGACAAAGAATGATTGAAGGAGGTATCTATTTTATACACCTGGATAAAATATTTGTTGTCATATCTGATGTCGGCAACAGCATTCCGGAACCTGGTATTTATCGTTCCATCGGATGACAGGTTGTTTTTGTATTTAAATAGGTCTCCATAATCGACCGGAATAGTTTGACTTATCGTTACGTTTTCATTTTGCATCGATTTTACATCTCTGTCGCCTGTATTTTTAATAAAAAAAACCAGCCTTATGAATAAAAGAGCAATGATCAGGCATATAATTAGGGGGAGATTTTTTTTCATGCGATGGCAAATTTAATTTAAAACCCCGCTAGTTCAAGTTTCTTTCGCTTAAACTATAATGATTGTGAGCGTAGACATTTACTCTAAAATATCAATCAAGCGTTGACGCTTGCTTGGGCATGAGGGGTATCGCGGTATTCGTACAAGTCATCCATTTCACTAATACTTACGTATGCTTTCCTATATCTTGGATGAATAATTTTTATACATTTATATGCATACGTAACATGCGTGTATTGGCTGATGGAAACAAGAGATAAAAGAGCCCTGTATTTTGTATCTTCTGTATTGTTTGTAATTGTAGTATATAAAGTATACTACGATTACAAACAATCAATTGTCATGAGAAATTCCATAATAACTGTTGCACAGGTTACCGATGTTGAATACACAAGAGGAGCTACATTTGTTCATGTGCGATATGAGTATAATGGAAAGGTTTTTAACGAGAATTATTCTTCCTATAACCGGGCTGCATTAGATAGTCTGAAGCAGTATAAAAAAGTCAGGCTTCGTATTTCAAAGCGTTTTCCGGATCAATACATAGAATATGTTGGTGTTGAAAGCCCATAGTTTTCCCCATGCTGCCGCAAGTGTCCCGCTTTATGGTAGCGATTAAAAAGTAGCTTCGGTTATGACGATATCGCTTGCCTTTACAACAACGGTATTAGCCAGCAAATCGCCCAGGCGTTGGTGTTTTTCTGTTTTTGAAATCAGGATCAGTGCCGGTATCCCATAAATAAATATGTCAATGGGGTCACAAATACGTCGTTTCAGCACATCCGTAAAGCTAACCTTTGATCCATCGTTTTTTACTACTTTTAATTTACACAGATCATGTCCGGGGGTGCCATTTATGGATTCTAACAGTACAAAATAAAGGATCCAAACAATGGGTATTGGCCATGTCATTATCCCATTAACTTCCATATGGCCCGGTTGGGCTGACTCGTTAAATACATACAGGTAGGTAAAATAGAAAGTACCAAAAATGGTATAATCAATTAGCGTGGTCAGTATGCGCAGTTTGATGTAAGCTTTAGGTATAACCCGTGTAAATTTCATTACCTAATATTACACTTTTTTGCCGTTAAATGTAATATTATACAAATCAGTTCGGCGGTCTTTCAGATTCTGTACGCTGCCGTATTCATGTAACTCATCCAGCAGGGAAAGATCTACGTCTGCAATCACAATCATTTCGCTGTTAGGCGTAGCTTCAGACTGGATACCATTGGTGGGGAAGCCAAAGTCTGACGGCGTAAACACCGCCGATTGTGCGTAGCTGATGCCCATATTGTTTACATTAGGCAAATTACCCACGCAGCCTGCAATGGCTACATAACATTCGTTCTCTACAGCACGGGCCTGAGCGCAAAATTTAACCCGGTTGTAACCGTTCTGCGTATCGGTCAAAAAGGGTACGAATAAGATTTGCATATCCTGACCGGCCAATATGCGCGATAGTTCGGGAAACTCCACATCATAACAGATCAGGATACCTACTTTACCGGCATCGGTTTCAAATACTTTTACCTCGTCGCCACCACGCATACCCCATGAGCTGATCTCGGCTGGGGTAGGGTGTATCTTATAAACCTCCTCCATACTACCGTTTCGCCTGAACAGGTAGGATACATTGTACAGTGAATCTTCAAAAATAACGGGCATGCTGCCCGCAATAATATTTACGTTGTAGGATACGGCCAGTTTGGAGAACTCTTCGATAATGGGCTGCGTGTATTTGGCCAGCTCGCGCATGGCCTTGGCCGAATCCATGTGGTTATAATCGGCCATCAGCGGGGTGTTGAACAGCTCGGGGAAGAGAATAAAATCGGCCTGGTAATCGCTTACCGCATCAACAAAATATTCGGCATGTTTCAACAGTTCGCTGATGTTATTATAACTCCGCATTTGCCATTGTACCAGGCCTATGCGCACCACCGTTTTTTGATTGATGGCCGTGCTGATCTCTTCGTAATACACATTGTTCCACTCAATGAGGGTGGCAAAACCTTTGGAGCGGCTATCCTCGGGCAGGTAATTGCGGAGCACCTTGCGTACGTGAAAATCATTGGCCAGCTGGAACGACAGGGTAGGGTCATAGATCTCCTTATACTTTACCTTGTCGATATATTGCCGGGGTGTCAGATCGTTCTGATATTTCTGATAATTGGGGATACGGCCACCGGCGATGATACTTTTCAGGTTCAGCTTTTCGCAAAGGGCCTTGCGGGCCTCATATAAGCGGCGGGCGAGGCGCAGACCGCGATAGTTGGGGTGGATAAAAATATCGATGCCGTATAACACATCGCCATTATCGTTGTGCGTTTTAAAAGTACTGTCGCCGGTTATTTGTTTGTAGGTATGGTTATCGCCGAATTTTTGATAGTCGACAATAATCGATAGCGCGCAGCCTACTACCACATCATTCACAGTGATACAGATCTGGCCTTCGGGGAATAGTTTGATGAGCCTTCGGATAGAGTTGGCATCCCAATAGTCCTCGTCCATATCCATATAGGCCGATTTCATCGATTTTTTAAGCTCCTGGTAATCCTGTACTTCCAGGTTACGCATTTCAACACTTTGCAGATCCATAGGTTGTTTTTATATTTTAAGGGGAGCAAAGATTTTTGGAATAAGGAGCAAGGATTTTTCTTTTGCTATTCCTTGCTAATATCCTTGCTCTTTGTTCTTCAAATCTTTAGTCCCAATATCTTTGTTCCTTGTTCCAAATATCTTTGCTCCAAAAATCCCAACTACGATTTAGTATACCACCATGCCCAGGCCATTAGTACTGGCTGCAGCATCAGGCGTATCCAGGCCAGTAATGGAGTTACGGTGAGCTTGCCCAATCTTAGTGGAGCATCGCTTATCATACTAATGTGTACCGGTAAAAAAGCAATCAGCATTAATATTATAGTATAAGCCGCCATCGGCCTGGTTTGTGTTGGGATGAGCAGCAGGGCCAGCAATATTTCGGCAGCACCCGCTATGATATTAATAACTACCGGGTAGGGCAGGTAATGCGGAATGATGCGGTAATACGATGTTGGATTGATAAAATGATTGATACCTGCAAGCGCGTACCCAATTACCAGTATAATCAGGCTTATATTTTTGATAAGATGCATTATGTAATATACATTATTTTGTTAAATATTGTTTTAAGCAGTTTTAATGTTGTTTTACGGTCAGTTTTCGTAATTTATAAACATTCTAAATAGCCCTGTATGACAAAGTATTGACACGGGATCTCATTTATAGTGATATTTTTGTTCGGTCAAATTTAAAACTGCTTTGAAGTATTTAAAGGTTATTGCTTTTACACACAAACAGATTGAACTGAAGGAATTAGGTAGATTGGTGGTTTGCCAGGAAAATCTGACAGAAAAACTTCAACAGGTAAAAGCTCAATTTGGAATTCCGGAAATATTTTATCTGGCTACGTGCAACCGTGTTGAGTTTGTTATGACAACCCCGCATAAGGTCGACAAGGATTTTGCCCGTAAGTTCATCGAATCATTTAATACCGAATTGTGTGATCATTCCCTGAGTACCTTTATGGATAGTGCATCTATCTACGAAGAACAGGAGGCGATGATACATCTTTTACGTACTTCATGCTCACTGGAAAGTTTGATAGTTGGTGAAAAGGAAATCCTGGCCCAGCTGCGCAAAGCTTATGAGCATTGCAAAGAGGCAGGTCTTACTGCCGATGGTTTACGCATGGTGATGAACTGTGTGGTTAAAACGGCCAAGGAGGTTTATACCCATACCAATATCTCTAAAAATCCAATCTCTGTAGTGTCACTGGCTTATCGCAAACTACGCGATCTTAACCTGTGTGCTACTGATGCCCGGGTACTGATCATCGGTGCCGGCGAAACCAATCGTAACATTTCCAAATACCTTAAAAAGCATAAATTCACCAATTTCGCGGTATTTAACCGTACCCTGTCAAAGGCTACCGAACTGGCCGCCGACCTGGGCGCTGAAGCTTTTGACCTGGAGGCTTTAAAAACATACAATAAAGGTTTTGATGTGATCATTACCTGCACATCGGCAGTAGAGCCTATCATCACTACCGAAATATATCAATCGCTTCTTAACGGCGAAACCGGTCGTAAAACTATTGTCGATCTGGCTATTCCTAATGACACCGCTCCGGAAGTATTGGAGCAGTTCCCTGTTAATTTTATCGAGGTGCACTCACTTAATGAGGTTGCCAAACGTAACCTGCAGGAACGTTACCAGGAACTGGTACATGCAGAAGCCATCATTGATCAAAACATCGCCGAGTTTTGTACGCAGCTGAAACAACGTCGTATTGAAGTGGCCATGCGCCAGGTACCCGAAAAGATCAAAGAGATCCGCAATACGGCTATCAATTCTGTTTTTGCCGATGAGGTGCAGGGCTTGGATGAACAATCGCGCGAGATCCTGGAAAAGGTGATCAATTACATGGAGAAAAAATATATCAGCGTGCCGATGATTATGGCGAAGGATATATTGATTAACGAAAATTAATTTTTCCTCTTTATTTCCGATATTTAATAATACATGTCATTGCGAGCGTAGCAATCGCATGCAATACAGGGCGAATATTACTTATCGTAGAGCGCTCAATTGCCGCTAAGGCTGTTACTTTGTCTTGATACAAAGTAACCAAAAATCAAGTCAGCAGAAATGCTTCTTTGCGCACATAGCCTTTGCCCTGCAAAGCCGTCAGAACCACGGGCTGCTAAACCTTACCCCAACTTCGTTTGCTCATTCCCATGCTTCGGCAAGGTTTGCTAATGCCCCTGCAGCTGCACCACCTGTCATCGTTCTGCCTGCTTTCGCCCGAAGCTGTTCTGCTGACGGGAAAAAGAAATCGTGGCAATCCCTTAATCCTATAAACGGCGCAGCCCCCTCTTGAACTCCAATGAAAATAAACGATAAGTGAAAAATCAAGGTTCAGACAAAAACTCAATAATTCACTAAATCACTAATTCAATAATTAAAAGCGTTAGGGATAGCAGCGGATACCGGCCCTGTGCCTAATGCCTGCAGGCGTATGAGCGGATAGCCCGGGCCGAAGGCAACGTCCGGATGAAATTTAATATTTGGAAACCCCTATTCATCAATCTCTCCCTGGTTTATTTTCAAGAAAAATCACTAATTCACTAACTCACTAATTCAATAATTAACAATTATTAGTCACTCTACTTTCATAACATGAATTAATGTTAAATTCATGCCTGTAAAAAATTAAATTTGCACCGTAAAAAATCATTCTTTTGGACAGAACACTGATAATAGGAACCCGCGGCAGTGAATTGGCACTATGGCAGGCTAATTTTGTAAAAGACAGCCTTGCCGCCATCAACGTAAATGCCGAACTGAAAATCATAAAAACCCAGGGCGACCGTATACTAAACCTGAGCTTTGATAAGTTAGAAGGAAAGGGGTTTTTCACCAAGGAATTAGAAGAAGAATTATTGGCTGGTACCATTGATATCGCGGTACACTCGCACAAGGACCTGCCAACTGAAAACCCTCCGGGACTCATCATCGCAGCAGTTTCAGAACGGGAGGACCCATCTGAGCTGTTGTTGATCTTGAAGGATTGTGTGGATGTGCATCAAAAGCTGTCGGTAAAATACGGCGCTATTGTAGGTACATCATCAAACAGGCGCAAAGCGCAGCTGCTGGCACACCGCCCCGACCTGGAGATAGAAGACTTGCGCGGCAATGTGCCTACCCGTATAGGTAAATTGCGCGACGAAAAATACGATGCTATTATGATAGCCAAAGCGGGGGTGGTACGTTTAGGTTTAGATCTGAGCGAATTCCATGTAGAGGAGATTACCCCGGTGGAGCTGATCCCCGCCCCGGCACAGGGAGCATTGGCTATCCAGATCCGCGAAAGTAACCAGGAAGTTTTTGATATACTACAGACGCTGCACCACCCCGATGTAGCTGAAGAGCTGGCGGTGGAACGAACAGTGCTGAGAATGTTCGGCGGCGGCTGTCACCTGCCATTGGGCTGTTATTGCAGGCGCGATGAGGGTATGTTCCAGGTATTTACTTCCAAAGCTGATGAAGGGGATGAATTTCCGAACCGGCTGTTTTTAGAAGCACCAACCAGCGAAGGTTTGGCCGAAAAGGTTATAGCGAAATATGCTAAAGATCGGAAACACCCATCGAAAGTATTTATATCCCGCGAACTGTCTGAGCAAAGCTACTTTAAAAAAGCGATGGGACATTTAGGTATCGAGGTAGAGGCGCGTTCACTTATCCGCACCGTACCGGTGATCACCAAGTTTGATTCCTACATATTAAAAAATATCGACTGGGTGTTTTTCTCCAGTAAAAACGCGGTGGATTACTTTTTTCAGTTGAATCCGCTGTTTCCTAAAAAGGTAAAGTTTGGCGTAATGGGTAGCGGCAGTGAAGAGATGTTGCGCCGCAAAGGTCATTTTACCGATTATGTAGGCGAAGGCACCGATACTGCAGAAGTAGCCGAAGAATTTGCCAAGCTGGCCAATGGCAAGATCGTATTGTTCCCCGGTGCCGAAAGCCCCATGAGGAGCATACAGCAAGGACTATCTGCCGATACCAAAATTATCGACTTGCCGGTATATGAAACCGTATTGGTAGAAGATGTAGAGCCCAGCGGCGCCGATGTGATGGTATTTACCAGTCCATCAAACGTAGAGGCCTATTTTGCCGATAATCTGCTTGATCCGTACCAAAAGGTAGTGGTTATAGGTAAATCAACCGGCAAAAAATTTGATGAAATGGGTGTAAAATATACCCTGCCTTACTCGCCCGACGAAGTTGGGCTGGCCGAGGCTGTGTTTGGATTATAAGAAGTCATTGAGTCATTTTGGTCATTAAGTCATTATAAAATGGCACAATGACTTAATGGCTCGATGACCCAATGATAAAACTATGTTACAAAGACCACGTAGAAACCGGAAAAGTGAAGTGATACGCCAAATGGTGCAGGAAACACACGTTAGCGCGGCTAACCTGATATTCCCACTGTTTATTGTGGATGGTACGTTTCAAAAAACAGAAGTGGCTTCCATGCCAGGTATTTATCGCTATTCTGTTGATAATCTGTTACGCGAGATTGAAAGCTGCCTTAAACTGGGCTTAAACTCTTTTGATCTGTTCCCTAATATCGAGGATGGATTAAAAGATCCATTGGCTACCGAAAGCTACCGCGACGACAGCCTGTACCTGCGGGCCATACGTGAAGTTAAAAAGAACTTCCCGGAGGCCTGTGTGGTTACCGATGTGGCGATGGATCCCTATAGCAGCGATGGCCATGATGGTATTGTGAAAGATGGCGTGATCCTGAATGATGAAACGCTGGAAGTATTGGGCAAAATGGCCCTGGCTCATGCGCAATGCGGTGCCGATATTATTGCTCCTTCTGATATGATGGATGGCCGTGTAGGATATATTCGCAATGTACTGGACGAAAACGGCTTTACAAACGTTTCTATTATGTCATACTCGGCCAAGTACGCCAGCGCTTTTTATGGCCCTTTCAGAGATGCCTTAAATTCGGCCCCTAAGTTTGGCGATAAAAAAACATACCAGATGAATCCCGCCAACCAGCGCGAAGCATTGATAGAAGCTAACCTGGACGAACTGGAAGGTGCCGATTTTTTAATGGTAAAACCAGCCTTACCTTATCTTGATGTAATAAAACTAATAAAAGATAATACCGAATTGCCGGTAGCAGCCTATAACGTAAGCGGCGAATATGCCATGATCAAAGCGGCTATACAAAAAGGCTGGTTGAATGAGCAGCGGGCCATTACCGAAGTGCTCACCAGCATCCGCAGGGCAGGAGCTACAGCGATACTAACCTATCACGCCAAAGAGGTGTTGGAGAATAAATGGTTGTAAAGCCCCCCAGCCCCCTAAAGGGGGAGCGAAGGAGGCTTGATTTAAAAATAATAAGAAATTAAAACACTCCCCCTTTAGGGGGTTGGGGGGCACATGTTAGATTCAATAAAGAAAATATTTTCGGGTGAGGCCAATGAGCCTTTAAATACTACGGGCAAGCCTGATATTAGCAGGGAGAAATCTGCAGAATTATATGCGAAGGCTAAAACCTATTTCCCGGGTGGGGTAAACTCGCCGGTAAGGGCGTTTAAATCTGTTTATGGTACGCCGCTGTTCATACAAAAAGGCGATGGCAGCCACATCTGGGATGCTGATGGTAACGAGTTTGTGGATTTTTGCTGTTCATGGGGACCGCTTATCCTCGGTCATAATAATACTAAGGTTCGCGAAAAAGTGACCGAGGTAATGCAAAATGGCATGTCGTTCGGGGCACCGACCGCTTTGGAGAATGAGCTGGCCGAACTGATCCTGAAAAATAATAAACTGATTGAAAAACTGCGTTTTGTAAGTTCTGGCACCGAGGCCGTGATGTCGGCTATCCGTTTAGCCCGTGGCTATACCAAACGCGATAAAATATTAAAGTTTGAAGGCTGTTATCATGGTCACGTAGATGCTTTATTAGTAAAGGCAGGTTCGGGGCTGGTGACCTTTGGCGAAACCTCATCGGCAGGTGTACCCAAAGCCTTTGCCGATGAAACCATCGTGGTATCGCTAAACGATAAAGAAGCTTTAACCAAAGCTTTTGAAGATTTTAAAGACCAGATTGCCGCCATTATTATTGAGCCTATCCCGGCCAACAATGGTTTGCTGTTGCAGGAAAAAGAATACCTGCAGTTTTTGCGCGATATCTGTACTCAAAACGGTACCCTGCTCATATTTGATGAGGTAATATCGGGCTTCAGGATAGGTTTTGAAGGCGCATCGGGCCATTACGGTATCAAGCCGGATATTATTACCTACGGTAAAATCATCGGTGGCGGTATGCCTGTTGGAGCTTATGGATCATCGGCCGCTATTATGGGTAATATATCACCCGAAGGCCCGGTTTACCAGGCAGGTACCTTATCGGGTAACCCTGTAGCTATGGCGGCAGGTATTGCTCAATTGAGCGAGTTGTTGAAAATGGGCTTCTACCGCGATCTGAATAACAAGACCGAGGAATTCCGCGAGGCGGTACAACGCTTTGCCACAGCACGTAACTACAAGTTTAAGGTGTTTGGTATAGGCTCCATATTCTGGTTCGCTTTTACAGATAAAGAGTATATTCGTAAAGCTGAAGATATTGATGCTTCCAGCATGGAAAAATTCAAAAAATTCCACCGCGAATTGATCAACCGGGGTATTTACCTGGGGCCATCGGGCTATGAAGTAGGTTTTATATCATCGGCACATACAAAAATAGACCTCGAGAAAGCAAAACGTGCTATCTTTGATAGTCTTGACCTGGTATTTAATGGAAAATAGGTTCGAGTTGCGAGGTTCCTGTGACGGGTAGTTAGTTAAATTACCGGCAACTCGATCCGGGCAACTCGATCCCAAAAACTAAAGAAATGAAAAAGCCATTTATTATTTTCTATGCGCTCATCATATACGCCGTATCCGAACTGGTTTGGTGGGGTTATATGTTGATGAAACTGCAACCGCAACGCGTTGGGATGATCCTGGGCGAAGGCTCTATGTTCATATTGATACTAGTGGTGGGGGCTTATAGCCTGCATGCGTCGATCAATAAGGAGCGTAAATTGCAGGAGCAGAAAAGGAATTTCCTGCTTTCGGTTACGCATGAGCTTAAATCGCCGCTGGCTTCTATTAAAATATTATTGCAAACTATCCAGAAGCGTTCCCTAACCAAAGAGCAACTGCTTGATTTTGTAAGCAAGTCGTTATTAGACGTGGAACGTTTGGATGATATGGTGGAAAATATGCTGCTGGCATCAAAAATTGATAACCGGTCATACACTTTTCCTAAAAATAGTTTTAACCTTTCGGTATTGGTAGATAGCATTGTTAATCGCCTGCAGATCACCAAGTGTGATTGTAACCAGCAGATTATTGATGCCGAAATAGAACCTAAGATAGAGATCACCGGCGATAAGTTTGCGCTGACATCGGTGGTAACTAACCTGATCGAGAATGCGGTAAAATACTCCAGTCCCTGCTCGGCAGTGGCTGTAAAGCTGTTTTCAAAAGACGATAAGGTTTACCTGGAAGTGGCCGACCAGGGCATTGGTATAGCCGATAACGAAAAAACACGTATTTTCGATAAGTTTTACCGTGTAGGCAGCGAGGATACCCGTAATACCAAAGGTACCGGACTGGGGCTTTATATTGTAAAAGAAGTGCTTGATAAACACCAGGCCAGTATTAAGGTACGGGATAACCGCCCGGCAGGCAGTGTTTTTGAAGTAGTATTTGGATGAACCTAAATTTAAAAAAATAACATGCTTAATAAGAAAAGAATTTTATTGGCCGAAGACGAAGAACATTTGTTGGAAGCCATCAAACTTAACCTGGAGCTGGAAGGTTATAAAGTTTCTACAGCTAAAAATGGTAAAAAAGCTTTGCAGTTATTTAAAGAAGAGCGTTTTAACCTGGTGATATTAGACGTGATGATGCCCGAAATTGACGGTTTTGTAGTAGCCGAAACCATCAGGCTGGAAAATACCGAAGTGCCCATTATGTTTTTAACTGCTAAAAATACCAATGAAGACAAGATAGCAGGTCTTAAAAAAGGCGCCGACGATTATCTGACCAAGCCATTTAACCTGGAAGAGTTGATTTTAAGGGTGAATAACCTGGTAAAACGCAGTTTGAAAGGCGAAGATCTGAAAGAGTTTAACAGCTATAAAATTGGTGATAAAACCATCCATTTTAATTCTTTTGAATTGGTAAATGCCGATGAATCCATCACCGCGCTTACCAAAAAAGAAACCATGCTGCTTAAACTGCTTATTGAACGCAGAAATGATGCCGTATCACGCGAACAGATCCTGGAAACGGTTTGGAATTATGATGTATATCCATCCACCCGTACTATCGATAACTTTATCCTAACCTTCCGCAAGTATTTTGAACCAGATCCTAAAAACCCGGTTTATTTTCACTCTATCCGTGGTGTAGGTTATAAGTTTACCGATAATCAGCATTAATGTTCAGTAACAGGGTACGTTTATTTATAGCATTTATTTTCCTGTTATCGTTAGGTCTGTTACTGTATCTGCGCATTTATGAATTGGCAGCAGTAGCGGTTATGATGATATTGCTGCTCATTTGGGATTACTTTAAACAAGGTACCCTGGTAGTAGCGGCCAAATATTTTCATGCCAAGGATTATGCAAAAACCGAGGCCTCATTAAAGGAGATCAGTAACCCTAAATGGCTGAGCAAAAAGCGCCGTGGGTTTTATGAATATATATACGGTGGTGTTTGCATCCAGCGACAGGAGTTTGAAGCTGCCGAGCAGCATTATGAACTGGCAGCGCAATACCCGCTGCACACGCTGAATGACCACGTGGCCGCGCTGGTTACGGTTGCCAATCTTAACATCAGGTTTGGTAATTATGATAAAGCCAAAGCTTATTTGGGCCTGGCCGAAAAACATACAGAAAAAATGACAGCCAAAATGAAGGAAGTGATCAACCGCCTTCATCAGGAATTGAAAAAACACTAAAAGATAGAGGCAAGAGATAAGAATCAAGAGATAAGACAAAATTGCGAAGCGATAAAATCTTGATTCTTGACTCTTATTTCTTGCCTCTTCCAAAAATATGAGAGATTCGTTATTAATAAAAGCAGCTTTTTCCGAAAAAACAGAACGCCCGCCGGTGTGGATGATGCGTCAGGCTGGCCGTTTCATGAAAGAATACTGGGATATCAAAAACAAGTATTCATTCCTGGAAATGTGCAAAACCCCGGAGCTGGCTGCTGATGTTACCATGCTGCCGGTTGATTTGTTGGGTATAGATGGAGCCATCCTGTTTTCGGACATATTGGTTACCGGCGAAGCCATGGGCGGCGATCTGAGTTTTACCAACGGGGTTGGGCCCAAATTTGCCAACCCGGTACGTACACAAGCCGATGTGGATAACCTGCAAACAGATGTGCTTGATAAGTTACAATATGTTGCCGATGCTATCAAGGTAATCCAGCAGCGTTTAAATGGCCGTATACCGCTTATTGGTTTTGCCGGTGCGCCATTTACCGTGATGAGCTACCTGGTAGAAGGCGGATCGACCAAAGATTTTAAACTAACCAAATTGATGCTGCATAATGAGCCCGAACTGGCTCATCAGCTGTTATCAAAAATAGCTACCGTTACTGCCGATTACCTGAATATGCAGATAGCTGCAGGTGTAAATGCCGTACAGATATTTGACAGTTGGGCACAAGCTTTGGCGTGGGATGATTATCAGGAATTTAGTCACCGCTACATTGCCGAGATTATCAGTAAACTGAACCGTAAGGATATCCCGGTAATATCATTCTGTAAAGGCAGTTCGGTGTTCGCACCGCTGATGGCCGAAGCCAAACCGGATGTGATCTCGATAGATTGGAACGTTGATCTGCTCGATATTAAAAAACGTTTACCAGCAGGTATTGCCGTTCAGGGTAATCTTGATCCGCATATTTTATATGCCGATAAAAAGGTGATCAAGGAGCGTATTCATCGCCTGTTCGATAGGATGAAGGACGAAAAAGGTTTCATCTTTAACCTGGGCCATGGTATTATGCCCGATATTCCGTTTGATAACGTGAAGTACGCGGTAGAGGTGATTAAAGAATACAGGAATTAAGGGCAATAGGCGAATATCACCAACTTGCTTAATAAATAAATTGAACTTCATGGAATTTAATTAATTTCATGAAGTTCAATTTGTTAATCCGTAATTAAATATACTACCTATGTACGATTACGTAAAAGCGGTACACATCATTTTTGTGGTTTGTTATATGGCGGGCCTGTTTTACAGCGTTCGCCTGTTTATTTATCATACCGAGGCCCAGGAAAAACCGGAGCCTGATCGTAAGATATTATCAGAGCAATTTACTATTATGGAGCGTAAGCTCTGGAATATCATTACTATTCCTTCCATGATCCTTACCGTTGCTGCCGGTATCACCATGCTGATCATGAGACCAATATGGCTTCACTTTGGCTGGATGCACCTGAAGCTTACTTTTGTAGTGGTATTGGGTATTTATCACCATATGTGCCAGAATAAAATAAAGCAAATGGCTAATGGCGTATTTAAATGGACATCTACCCAGTTACGATTGTGGAATGAGCTGGCCACTTTATTGCTGTTTGCCATTGTTTTCCTGGTAGTGCTCAAAAGCGCCCTCAACTGGATATTTGGCGTTGTGGGCCTGGTTGCCTTAGCCGTGATCCTGATGATAGCCGTGAAAATATACAAGCGGTATAGGATGAAGAGTAAACAATAGGAGGAATATTCCCATTTCTAAAATTATTCTGCTTCCGCTCCCGCGAGATTAACGCAGTGTATCTCGTGGGTGGCATGATTAAAGCTTTCAGCTTTAATTTCAGCTGAAAGCTGAAGCCATGTTTGCCACGGGCTGGAAGCCCGCGGCAGCATAAGGCATGTGTCTCTTATACATATTCTCCTCCCCGCATTTACAGAAAATATTTTCAATACCATGCAACCAATTACTTTGGCATCACATCTTACTGTTATAAATGATGTTTTTGGAACCAAAGTTTACCATTCAACAATTGATAGATCGCTGTAAAGCGGGCGAACGTAAAGCACAGGAGTTGTTATATAAACAATTCGCTGGCAAAATGCTGGCAGTGTGCATGCGTTATGCTACCGATAGAATGGAGGCGGAGGATATGCTGCAGAACGGATTTATCCGGGTGTTTCAAAAAGTAGCCGATTATCGTGGCGATGGTTCATTTGAAGGCTAGGTAAGGCGTATCATGGTACACAGTTCCATCGAATATTATCGTAAACATCATAAAATGTTGCAGGTGGTTAATACAGACGAGGTTGGAAATGAGCCATCGGTAAATCCACTGGCTACGTCAAATTTAGATGCACAGGCATTATTGAGGTTGATACAACAACTGGCGCCAGGTTATCGGATGGTATTTAACCTTTACGCCCTGGAAGGCTATTCGCACAAAGAAATAGCAGAGATAATGGGCATTAGTGAGGGCGCGTCTAAATCGCAGCTTTCAAGGGCGCGAGGTATATTAAAAGAACAAATTGCAAAAATGGAGGGTAAAAGTTATGGATATGCAGGGTAATGAATTGGATGAGTTTTTTCGGTCGTCGCTTGATGGGTTGGAAATACAGCCATCAGCCCAGGTATGGACTGGCATATCCGCTGAGTTAGACGCAGGCAAACGCAAAAGATCGCTGGTATCCTTTTTAAGTATCGCGGCAGGTATTGTACTGATGTTTACTATGGGGATACTGTTTATTCCTAAACAGATGAAAGTAAACAAGCAGAATCCGTTGGTTAATCGGATAGTTAAAAAGACATTCCCGGTTACTAAAACAGTTCCGGCTGTTCTATCCAACGAACAACAAAACAAAAAAGCAGAAAAGGCAGTTATCACCCCAGCTAATCATTTGGCAGCTGTAAAGATTGAAAGGACGAATAAGAGAGCAGATGCTGATAGAGCAAAGAAAATAAAAGCACCGCAGGATAGGTTAACAGCAGGAAATAATGATCCACAGGTTGTTTTAACGGGCCGCGGAAACGATTTGGCTAGCGCAGTTATACCCGATAATACCAATGACGAAATATTAGTAAAGCCGGTTATGCATGATTTGAATCTGTCGGAAAATAAACCCCAGCTGGCTGCCTTGTCTTTAAAACCTGCTAAAACTCCGGTTAAAAAACATCGTATCCGTAGTATGGGTGATGTATTTAACGTAGTGATAGCAGCTGTTGATAAACGAAAGGATAAATTTATAGAGTTTTCCAATACCGATGAGGATGATGCTACGATTACCGGTATAAATCTGGGTATCATCAAAGTGAAGAAAGAAAAATAATATATTTACGGTTACTATATGAAACGCTTAATTTTTACCATCATCATATGTCTTGCTGTAAGCACAACGTTTGCACAAACTACGTCCGACTCCACTCATGTTACTGCCGAGAATCTTCATAAAAAACGAGTACACGTAAAACTGGGTGTAGGGGATGATGCGCCGGCTGTTTCCGTGAATCAACCGGATACTACTTATCATGCTCATAAGGCGCCGGGTTTTTCGTTTGGGGTAACGTTTTCCCGTATCGACCTGGGTTTGGCCACACTGGTTGATCATGGTAGCTTCACCTTATCGCCCCAAAACCAGTTTTTGAGTTATCGCCAATGGAAAACCAGCAATGTTGGATTTGATGTGGTACAGTTTGGCTATCGTTTTAACAGTGCTTTTAAAATATATGTTTCGGGTGGGTTCGACTGGACGTTGATCCGTTTGCGTAAGGATATTACTATACAACGGAATGCACCGGTTTTAACTTATACTGAGGATAATATCCATTACAGTAAAAATCGTTTTTCATCCAGTTATCTGCGTATTCCACTGTCGTTTTACTATCGTAGCCATGAAGATGAGCGGGGCAATTACTTCCGTGTTGTTGCCGGTCCCGAAATTGGCGTATTACTCAATGGCCGTGTAAAACAAATAAGTGAGGAAAACGGCAAACAAAAATTTAACGACGATTACCACTTTACCAGGCTGCGCAAAGGCGCGTTTGTACGTGTTGGTTATGGCATTATGGGTATTTATGCCAAATACTACTTTAGCGATATGTTTGAGAACAGCCCTGCGCAGAATGGATTGAGGAATTTCTCTTTCGGGTTAACGCTGGGTTTTTAATGAACACTAATTTCACGAATGGTTTCCAATTTCATGAAACCTATTTTTATTCGCGAAATTCGAAATAATTCGTGATAATTGGTGTCTATGTCAGATACTCCTTTTTTGCAGGCTATTGCGGTAAGTAAAATATATCCTGGTAAACAACTTTCAGGTGTAAAGCCAACCAATATGGTGGTGCAGCCGGGTAAAATAACGGCTATTATTGGTGAAAGCGGCAGTGGTAAAAGTACTTTACTCAAATTGCTTTATGGTTTACTATCGCCCGATACCGGCGAAGTGCAATTTAAGGGGGAGCGCATCTGGGGACCTGAAGAAAAGCTGATTCCCGGGCATGACGCCATGAAAATGGTTACCCAGCATACAGACGACCTGAACCTTTTTGCCAAAGTATGGGATAATGTGGCCGCTATGTTACCCGCAACCGATTTGGCGGCCAAGCAACAAAAAACAGAGCAGGTGCTCCAGCAATTGAATATGCTGCATATGGCCGACAGGCGTGTGGCCGATCTGAGCGGCGGCGAAAAGCAGCGTGTAGCCATTGCCAGGGCTATTATCACCCGTCCGCAGGTATTGTTGCTGGATGAGCCTTTTAACCAGGTGGATACTTCTTTCAGGGAAGGCTTGCAAAGCGATATCAGGCAAATAGTAAAAGAAACCGGCCTCACGGTGATCATGGTATCGCATGACCCTGCCGAGGTGCTCTCCATGGCCGATGAATTGATTGTGCTGCAAAACGGGGAGGTCATCGAACACGGACATCCTAAAACTTTATACCAATCGCCAAAAAATCTGTATACCGCTCAATTGCTAAGCAATTGCAATGTACTTACTGCTCTTGAAGCAAAGCTTTGTGGTGTGGATATTAAAAAGGAGCACGCAGTTATATATCCGGAATGGATCAAAGTAAAAGTGATCACCCCAAACAAAGGCTGGACAGTAAAGCAAGTACTTTTTAAAGGCTTTTACGAGGATTTGATACTGGAACAAAAAGGTGTGTTACTACGCATCGTGAATGAGGAACCTGGCAAGTATACCGAGGGCGATAGACTTGCTGTGCGCGTAGGGAAGTGGTTGGAGTATTAAGGATAAAAAGATTATAAAAGGCGTCATTGCGAGGAACGAAGCAATCCCCTTTATACAGGGCGAATAAGGCATGCCGAAGAGCGCTCAATTGCCGCTAAGGCTGTTACTTTGTCTTGATACAAAGTAACCAAAAATCAAGTCAGCAGAAATGCTTCTTTGCGCACAAGGCCTTACCCTGCAAATCGGGAAGAACCACGGACTGCTAAACCTTACCCCTACTTCGTTCGCTCATTACCCATACTTCAGGTAAGGTTCGCTATGCCCTTACAACCGCACAGGCCGACATCGTTCTACCCGCTTTCACCTGAAGCTGTTCTGCTGACAAAAAAGCCTGGGTCATTTGGTGACTCAGGCTTTAATGGTTATTAATTTGAGATATCTCAGTCTACACCAGATACTCAAACAAAGTACGGTCTTTATTCAATTCGATCACGTTAAAGCGATGGGCCAACATGCGTTTTAACAGGGCTGGATAATCATCGGCCGATTGAAGCTCGATACCTACCAGGGCGGGGCCGTTCTCTTTGTCGTTCTTTTTGATGAACTCAAACCGGGTAATATCATCATGCGGACCTAATACATTGGTCACAAATAATTTTAAAGCACCGGGGCGCTGCGGAAAGCGTACAATAAAGTAATGTTTAAGTCCCTCATATAGGAGTGATTTCTCTTTGATCTCCTGCATACGGGCAATATCATTATTACCTCCGCTTACTACGCAAACTACTTTTTTGCCTTTGATTTTATCCTTGCAAGCGTCCAATACAGCTACAGAAAGAGCTCCTGCAGGTTCAACTACAATAGCGTCCTCGTTGTATAGCTTCAGTATAGTGGTACAAATTTTCCCTTCGGGCACCACCAGCATATCATCCAGTAATTCACGACAGATCTGATAGGTTAGCGTTCCTACACGTTTTACCGCGGCACCGTCAACAAAACGGTCTATCTCGGGCAGCGTGATGGGTTCGCCATGTTCAAAGGCCTTCAGCATGGATGGCGCACCTTCGGGTTCCACGCCTATCAGGTAAACTCCCGGAACATGTTGTTTTAAATAGCTGCTGGTACCTGATGCCATACCGCCACCGCCAATAGGCATAATCACGGCCTCTACATCCGGCAGATCTTCTAATATCTCCAGGCCCACAGTTCCCTGACCCTCAATAATGCGGTAATGATCAAACGGCGGGATAAAGGTCATCTGGTGAGCCTCGGTGTAGATCAATGCTTCACGCAGGCAATCATCAAAAGTATCGCCGGTTAAAACGATCTCGATGTTGCCATGCCCATGCATTTCTGTTTGAGTAACTTTTTGCTTGGGCGTGATCTCGGGCATAAAAATTACGCCTTTGGTACCTAAAGCATTACAGCTAAATGCCACGCCCTGTGCATGGTTGCCTGCACTGGCGCAAACTACGCCGCGACTTAATTCTTCGGCGCTTAGCTGACTGATCATGTTGTATGCGCCACGTAATTTGTAGGAGCGTACAACTTGTAAATCTTCACGTTTGAGGTATACCTCACATTCGTATTTTGCCGATAAGCCGGCATTATATTCCAGCGGAGTGCGTTTAACAACACCTTTCAGGCGTTCGTATGCAGCTTCAAAATCCAGCTGGTTCTTCGTATCAGTTTCCATTATTAGTTTTTTACCAACTTGTATGCTACCAGGCTCAACAGGTCGTTATCGTTGATGTCTAATTTAGCATCAGCAAGGGTTAAAAAATTAGTATAAGCTTCGGCCAGTTCTTCTTTGTTCAGGTTGATGCCCAAGCGTTCCAGGTGGAATTTAAGCGCGTGACGGCCGCTACGCGCGGTCAATACGATACTTGCACTTGGGAAACCCACATCCTCCGGACGAATGATCTCATAATTTTCGCGCATTTTCAAGAAGCCATCCTGGTGTATGCCTGAACTGTGTGCAAACGCGTTGGCGCCTACAATAGCTTTATTAGGCTGTACTGGCATGCGCATTTGTGTGCGGATCATCTGGCTAAGCTCATAAAATCTTTTAGAGTCTATTTGGGTATGCAAGCCCAGCACCTGGTGTGTTTTCAGGATCATGACCACCTCTTCAATAGAAGTATTACCTGCACGTTCGCCAATGCCATTAATAGTGCCTTCTATCTGACGGGCACCATTTTGTAAGCCGGCGATAGAGTTAGCTGTAGCCAAACCCAAGTCATTGTGGCAATGTACCGAGATAATGGCTTTGTCGATATTTTTAACATTCTCTTTCAGGAATTTGATCTTAGCGCCGTATTGATCGGGCAGGCAATAGCCGTTGGTATCTGGAATGTTTACCACAGTAGCGCCCGCTGCAATTACAGCCTCCACCATTTTGGCCAGGTATTCCACATCGGCCCTGCCTGCATCTTCGGCGTAAAACTCAATATCTTCTACACCGCGTTTGGCATATTTTACGGCTTCAACGGCGCGCTCCAGAATTTCTTCGCGGGTGCTGTTAAATTTATGCTTGATGTGCATGTCGGACGAGCCGATACCGGTGTGGATACGCGGGCGCTTGGCGTATTTTAATGACTCGATAGCAGCGTCAATATCGCCTTTGTTAGCACGGGTAAGCGCGCAAACAGTGGGTTCTTTTACAGCTTTTGAAATTTCAACAACGCTGTTGAAATCGCCCGGACTTGAAACCGGGAAACCTGCTTCAATAATATCCACGCCCAGCAGCTCCAGTTCTTTTGCTATCTCAATTTTTTCGGGGGTTGTTAACTGGCAACCCGGTACCTGCTCGCCATCGCGAAGCGTAGTATCAAAAACATAAACGCGGTTGGGATCGTGTAACATATCTTTTTTTAGATTTGAGATGTTAGATATGAGATTTGAGACTCGTACCTATCATCGGTTAATTCTTTATTTATTTACTTGTTGAGTGTAATTTGAAAGATGAAATTCTCAAATCTCACGTCTCATATCTATTCTTTCACAGCCATAAACCTTAGCCTCTTATAATCGGCATACCATTGGCCGTTTTCGTTGTAAAAGGGTTCCAATTTGTTGGTGATCTCTTTCAATATCTCTGCTTTTTCCTCTTCGGGAATGTTTTCCAGGAATTGTGCACCAAACATGGTTACCCATTTGGCTACACCTGCATCGCCATCCTGAAGCGGGGTTTTACGGTCATAATGAACCATGTAGGTTACTCTGAAACCGTGCTCTTCCAGCAGGGTAGCATATTCGCCTATCGACGGAAAATACCATAGTTTAGTATCAGCCTGTACATGGTAACCATGATTTTGTAATACCAGTTGAATGGCCTCAATTAAATGGGCTACATTACCTTTGCCGCCCATCTCGGCTACAAAACGACCGCCGTGTTTCAAACTATTGTATACACTGCGGGCAGCGCCGTTGGCATCAAGAACCCAGTGCAGTGCCGCGTTTGAAAATACGGCATCATATTTTTCGTCGGTAAAAAAGTCGGCAGCATTCTCTACCGCGAAATCGACTTCCGGGTATTTGGCCCTGGCCTGCTCAATCATTTCGGGCGAAAAATCGGTGCCTTTTACACGTGCGCCTTTGTCCTTTATCTGTTGTGTTAAATGGCCGGTGCCGCAACCCAGATCCAATATATATTCACCGGGTTTAACATCCAGTAACTCCAGCACATCCTCCCCGTATTGAAATACAAAGGCATGCTTTTGGTCGTATAAATCAGCGTTCCATTTCATCGTTGTAGTCATTGTGTCATTGGTCATTATGTCATTACATTTTTGACTTTTGACTTTTTAATTTTGACTTATTGTAAGTATTCCAGCACTTTTTGGCCCATGGCCTTGGTGCCTAAAATTTTGCTTTTGTCGGTATTGGCATCAGCGATATCACCGGTGCGGTAACCATCTTTTAACGCTTTATCAACAGCTGATGTTACCAGTTTGGCTTCTTCTTTGAGGCCAAAGCTGATCTCTAGCATTAAAGCTACGGATAGGATAGAAGCTAGTGGATTGGCTTTGTCCTGTCCGGCAATATCATGTGCCGAACCATGGATAGGCTCAAAAAAACCTGTTCCATCACCAACCGATGCCGATGCCAGCATACCCATAGAGCCTGCTATTTGTGAAGCTTCGTCTGTCAGGATATCTCCAAAAAGGTTGGCGGTTAATACCACATCAAACTTTTTAGGGTTTTTAACCAGTTGCATGGCTGCGTTGTCAATAAACATATGCTCGGTTTCTACATCAGGATATTGTTTGGCTATTTCCTGAACTACCTCGCGCCAAAGGCGTGATGCTTCCAGTACGTTGGCCTTATCTACAGAGCATAATCTTTTGCCACGAACACGGGCTGCTTCATATGCTTTGATAGCGATACGTTCAACCTCGTAACGGGAATAGATCATCAGATCTGACGCGGTATTACGGTCCTCACTGCGTTTCTTTTCGCCGAAGTAAACATCACCGGTAAGTTCACGGAAGAAAAGGATATCGGTTCCTTTCAGTATTTCGGGTTTCAGGCTTGATGCATCCAGCAGCTCGTCAAACAACATGATAGGGCGCAGGTTGGCATACAGCCCAAGCTCTTTACGTATTTTTAATAATCCTTGTTCCGGACGTACTTTGGCCGATGGATCATTATCATATTTGATGTGACCAATAGCACCAAAAAGAATAGCGTCGCTGGCTTTTGCTTTGGCTAAAGTTTCATCGGGTAGTGGATTGCCGGTTGCTTCGATACCTGCGTGACCCATCAGGGCTTCGTCAAAGGTAAATTCATGACCAAATTTTTGACCAATTGCTTCCAGTACAGCCTTACCCCAGGTTGTTACTTCGGTACCGATGCCATCACCGGGTATTACTAATATATGTTTTTTCATTAAGCCCCCCAACCCCCTAAAGGGGGAGTAAGTGTAAATAGTTTATGTTATAAAAGATAAAAGCTTGATTGCCCTTTTGTTCCCCCTTTAGGGGGTTAGGGGGCTGTGTTTTCAAATTCTCCTATCAGATCCTTTTTGCTCAGGATGTAATCAATATCATCATAGCCGTTTATCAAACAGGCTTTTTTGTACGGATTGATCTCAAAGCTTTCCTGTTCGCCGGTGGCCGAGATAATGATCAGCTGTTTGTCCAGGTCGATCTCGATTTCTGCGTTATGATCGGCATAAACGGCGTCGAATATTTTTTTCAGGAAATCGTCGCTTACCTGTACCGGTAACAGACCATTGTTTAAGGCATTGCCTTTAAATATATCGGCAAAAAAGCTGCTTACTACGGCGTCAAAGCCATAATCAGAAATTGCCCAGGCAGCATGTTCGCGACTACTACCGCAGCCGAAGTTTTTGCCGGCAACCAGCACCTTACCACTAAAGGTAGGGTTGTTGAGTACGAAATCCTCTTTAGGGCTATCATTCTCATCAAAGCGCCAGTCGCGAAAAAGGTTGTTACCAAAACCCTCGCGGGTGGTAGCTTTCAAAAATCTGGCAGGAATGATCTGATCCGTATCGATATTCTCGATAGGCAGAGGCACTACGCTGGTTTGTATGTGTTTAAATATTTTAGTCATCTGAACTCGAATTTTTGGAATTCAAGAATTAATTGAATTACCCTTTCTAAATTAAACCTTACTATATTTATTATTGAGAAGCCTTTTAAACTGAAGGCTTTGACTACCAAAATTTATTAATAAGCCGGTCTTGATGTTATATGCCTCAAGGTAGTTTATAGCTTGAGCAAGATGTACATTTTCTAAGGTGATGATTGCTTTAAGTTCAACCATTATTTCACCCTCAACAAAAAAATCTACCCTCCGAGTACCAATTTGTTCACCCCTATAGTGAATGGGCATTTCCATCTCTCTGATAAACCTTAACCCTTCAGCTGCTAACTCTATTTCTAAAGCTCTTTGGTAAATTATTTCCTGGAAACCATTTCCTAAGGTCGAATGAACACGCATGGCACAACCAATAATTTTACTTGTGCAGTCACTAAATTGCTCAGCTGTTCTTTTTATGTCCATTCTATTAATTCACCAATTCTTTAAATTCGAGTTCAGACAGCCAATTCTTCCTCTTTCAAAAATTCCCGTATATCTGTCACCTTACCCGTAATGGCTGATGCAGCCGCGGTGAGCGGACTGGCCAGGAAGGTGCGGGAATTTGGTCCCTGTCTGCCTTCGAAATTACGGTTGGAGGTAGATACGCAATATTTGCCTGCAGGTATTTTATCTTCGTTCATACCCAGACATGCGCTGCAGCCAGGTTCGCGCAGCGGGAAACCTGCCGCGTCAAATATTTTATCCAGTCCTTCACGAATGGCTTGTTCCTGTACCTGTTTTGATCCGGGAACTACCCATACGGTAACATTATCTGCCTTGTGTTTGCCTTTTACAAATTCGGCCACCTGGCGCAGGTCCTCAATGCGTGAGTTGGTGCAACTGCCGATGAATACATAGTCGATTGGTTTACCCAATAGTTGTTCATCATCATGTAGGCCCATATATTCCAGGGCTTTTTTGTATGATCCCTGCTCTTTAGCTTCAAATGAAGCGGTTTCAGGAACGTGTTGTGTAACGCCAATACCCATACCCGGGTTTGTACCGTAGGTGATCATTGGCTCAATGTCTTCGGCTTTAAAGGATAATACTTCATCAAACTGCGCATCAGCATCAGAGTATAAAGTTTTCCAGTAAGCTACTGCTTTATCCCACTCTTCGCCTTTAGGGGCAAATTCGCGGCCTTTTACGTATTCAATAGTTGTTTCGTCGGGAGCAATTAAGCCACAACGGGCACCCATTTCGATGCTCATGTTACAGATGGTCATACGGCCTTCCATACTCAAAGAACGGATGGTATCGCCGGCATATTCTACCGCGTAACCTGTACCACCAGCGGCAGAGATCTGTGCAATGATGTACAGTATGATATCTTTAGCACCAACACCTTTGTGCAGTTTGCCGTTCACTTCAATCTTCATCCTTTTAGGGCGAGATTGTAATAAACACTGGGTTGCCATTACCTGCTCCACCTGCGAGGTGCCTATACCGAATGCTATGGCACCAAAGGCGCCATGTGTTGAAGTATGGCTATCACCACAAACATAAGTACCGCCCGGACGCGTAATACCCAACTCGGGCCCTATTACGTGTACTATGCCCTGGTAAGGGTGACCTAAGCCATACAGTTCAATACCAAACTCTTTACAGTTTTTGGTAAGCATATCAACCTGGTAGCGGGAAAGTTCTTCTTTGATGGGGAGGTGCTGATCAATGGTAGGAACGTTATGATCGGCGGTGGCCACGGTTTGTTTTGGCCTGAAAACCGGTAACCCTCTGGTGCGCAAACCGTCAAATGCCTGCGGACTGGTTACTTCGTGTATGAAATGTGTGTCGATGTATAAAATGTCGGGAAAACCCTCGTTGCTACTGACGACGTGTGCATCCCAAATCTTATCAAATAATGTTTGTCCCATGATAGTATGAATTTTATTAAATATGTCATTGCGAGGAACGAAGCAATCGCGAACCTTACAATTGGTTATGCATAGTTCGCGATTGCCGCGCTACGCTCGCAATGACATGGGGCTTTTGGCTTTCGCCTTTTACCTTTCGGTTTTCACCTTATTCCTTACGCTTCTACAACCTGGTTTTCAGGGCGTAAACTGCGTACAGTTTTACCTGCTTGCCATAATTCGCTTTCGCGTAATTCTTTTAATTCGGCATCCAGTTTCTCGCGGTAGTCTGGCTGGCTGTTGGAGTCGATAGAACGTTGTGACTCTTTGCCGGTAGCTACGCTTTCGTATAATTCTTCAAATACTGGTTTAGTAGCGTCGCGGAATTTTTTCCACCAGTCAAGCGCACCGCGTTGAGCAGTAGTTGAGCAGTTGGCATACATCCAGTCCATGCCGTTTTCAGCAACTAATGGCATTAATGATTGAGTTAACTCTTCTACAGTTTCGTTAAATGCCTCAGATGGTGAGTGACCTTTGCTGCGTAATACATCATATTGAGCAGCGAAGATACCCTGGATACAACCCATCAGTGTACCACGCTCGCCAGTTAAATCGCTATATACTTCTTTTTTGAAGTTGGTTTCAAACAGGTAACCGCTACCTACAGCAATACCTAATGCAATTACACGATCAAATGCTTTACCGGTTGCATCCTGGAAAATTGCGTAGCTTGAGTTTAAGCCACGACCTTGCAGGAACATACGACGCAATGAAGTGCCTGATCCTTTAGGAGCAACCAAAAATACGTCAACATCCGCAGGAGGAACGATGCCTGTTTGCTCGTTAAAAGTGATACCAAAACCATGAGAAAAGTATAATGCTTTACCTGGAGTTAAGTGTTTTTTAACAGTTGGCCAAAGGGCGATCTGAGCTGCATCACTTAATAAATAGCAAATTACAGTTCCTCTTTCCAGAGCTTCTTCAATTTCAAAAAGTGTTTCGCCGGGTACAAAGCCATCGCTTACTGCTTTATCCCATGTTTTAGTGCCTTTACGCTGACCAACAATTACATTGATGCCATTGTCTTTTTGGTTTAATGCCTGACCAGGACCTTGAACGCCATAGCCAATTACTGCTACAACTTCATCTTTCAATACGTCCTGAGCTTTTGATAAAGGGAACTCTTCGCGGGTTACTACGTTTTCTTCAGTACCGCCGAAATTTAATTTTGCCATTGTTTTGTTTATTTTATTGATTACACCGGTGTTTTAATGGTTGCACCGATTTTATTTAAAGTTTAAATTTTATTGCTTATAAAGATAAGAAGCTTTCAGCTCTTCACTTACATTGTAAATACTTTTTCTCCCTGGTTAAGGTATTCGTTTTCTATCACTTCTTCTCCTGGTTCCAGTCTTTCAAATTCGCGTAGTTTACGGTTAAAGCCATCACTGTCTTTAATAATAGCTACACGTGCGCTGCGTACAAATTCAATCAGCCCATAAGGTTGCAATATACTGATCAAATTGTCAGTTTCCTCACGGTGGCCTGTAGTTTCAAACACGGTATAATCTTTACGGATTACTACAGCCCGGGCTCCATTTTCGCGTAGCAAACGCTCGACGCTCACTTTCTCGGCAATTACATCGGTTGATACCTTATATAACGCTAATTCCTGCCAAATTACATCTTCATTAGTATGATAATAGGCTTTCAGCACTTCTACCTGTTTTTCTATCTGGCGAACAAGTTTGCGTACTACTTCTTCCGATTCGGTGATCACAATATTGAAACGGTGAATTTTATCTATCTCTGATGGAGATGTATTCAGGCTTTCGATATTGATCTTACGGCGCGAAAATATGATGGCTATACGGCTCAGCAAACCTATCTGGTTTTCGGTGTAAACCGTGATGTTAAATTCTTGTTTCTCTATATCTTGATTGCTCATGATTGCTATTTTAAAGGTTATAGGCTGTAATTATTTCAACCTGATCTCGGCTACGCTGCATCCCTGTGGTACCATCGGGAACACGTTATTCTCTTTGGTTACCATTACTTCTAAAAGGAATGATCCTTTGTTGCTCAGCATTTCATTTAATGCTGCGGGAAGTTCGGCCCGGTCGTCAATTCGTTTACCAGGGATCTTATATGCTGCGGCCAGTGCTACAAAATCAGGACTTTGAATATCTACAAACGAATAACGGCGCTCATTAAATAGTTCCTGCCATTGCCTAACCATGCCCAGGAAACGGTTGTTCAGGATGATGATCTTTACATCAATACCGGTTTGCATAATAGTACCTAATTCTTGCAGGGTCATCTGGAAACCGCCGTCCCCAATAATAGCTACAACAGCGCGATCCTGAGCCCCAAATTTGGCACCGATAGCGGCTGGTAAAGCAAAGCCCATAGTACCTAACCCACCGCTGGTAACATTGCTGCGTGTTTTGTTGAATTTGGCATAACGGCAAGCTACCATCTGGTGCTGACCAACATCAGTAACAATAACGGCCTCACCTTTTGTAATTTCATTAAGCTGTTTGATCACTTCACCCATGGTCATTTCCGGGGTGGTTGGGTTCAATTCGTCATGAATTACTGCTTCAACTTCTTTCTGCGTGTATTCGTTAAAAGTATTCAGCCATTCGGTATGTTTCTTTTCGTCAATCAGCTTGGTCAGCATAGGCAGGGTTTCTTTACAGTCGCCCCATACCGGTACAGTTGATTTTACGTTTTTGTCGATCTCGGCCGGGTCGATATCCAGGTGTACTACTTTGGCTTGTTTAGCATATTTATCTAAACGGCCGGTTACACGGTCGTCAAAGCGCATACCGATAGCAATCAGTACATCACATTCGTTAGTTAATACGTTAGGGCCGTAATTGCCGTGCATGCCCAGCATACCCACGTTTAAAGGATGCTCTGTAGGTATGGCACCAGCGCCTAAAACGGTCCAGGCTGCAGGGATACCGCTTTTTTCAACAAAAGCTTTAAATTCCTGCTCGGCACTGCCCAAAATTACGCCCTGACCCCAAATGATAAATGGTTTTTTAGCCTGGTTTATCAGTTCTGCTGCTTCCTGAATGTATTGCGTACGCACAATAGGTTTTGGCCTGTAGCTACGGATGTGGTTGCATTGGGTGTACCCTTCAAAGTTGAATTTTTGTATTTGAGCGTTTTTGGTAATGTCGATCAATACCGGTCCGGGGCGGCCGCTTTTGGCTATATAAAAAGCCTTGGCGATAACTTCGGGGATCTCGTTGGCATCTGTTACCTGGTAATTCCATTTGGTTACCGGGGTGGTGATGTTGATCACATCGGTTTCCTGAAAGGCATCGGTACCCAACAAATGAGCAAATACCTGGCCGGTGATACATACCACGGGGGTACTATCTATCTGGGCATCAGCCAAACCGGTTACCAGGTTGGTTGCACCCGGACCACTGGTTGCAAATACAACACCCACTTTACCCGAAGTACGGGCATAGCCTTGGCCGGCGTGAATGCCGCCCTGCTCATGACGGACCAGGATATGGTTCAGTTTATCATTATAATCAAACAGAGCATCATAGATGGGCATGATAGCGCCACCCGGGTAGCCAAAGATGGTATCAACACCTTCAACAATTAATGCCTCCAATAATGCTACTGATCCTGAAACTTCTACCGCTGTTGTTGGTGCTGGTGTAGTTAGTGTTTCCTGTGCAACTTCCATAGTGTTGGGTATTATGTTGTATGTTTATTGTTTTTAGTTTTTTATTATTAGCCCTTTTATTCGCCCTTCAGGGGATAGGGGGCTACGGCATCTCGTCAGTAACGCAACCTTCGGCCGCGGTACTTACAGTTTTGGCATATCTGTATAATAAACCTTTGCTTACTTTTAAAGCCGGTTGTTTCCAGGCTGCTTTACGGGCAGCAAATTCTTCGTCGCTGATGATTACGTTGATGGTGCGATTAACGGCATCAATAAATATCCTATCCTCGTCTTTCACAAAAGCGATACCGCCGCCATCATAAGCTTCTGGTGTGATGTGACCAACCACGAAACCATGTGTGCCGCCCGAAAAACGTCCATCAGTAATTAATGCTACCGAGCTACCCAAGCCAGCGCCAAATATGGCTGAGGTTGGTTTTAGCATCTCCGGCATACCAGGAGCGCCTTTAGGGCCTACGTTACGAATAACTACCACATCGCCAGCTTTAACACGACCACTTTGTATACCGTGTATCAATTCAAACTCGCCATCAAATACACGGGCGGGACCTTCAAAGCTGGTACCTTCTTTACCGGTGATCTTGGCTACGCTACCGCCTTCGGCAAGGTTTCCGTATAATATTTGTAAGTGGCCGGTAGCTTTAATTGGATTGGTAGCCGGGAAAATTATTTTTTGTGTTTCGAAGCTGAGCTCCGGAACATCGGCCAAATTCTCGGCAATAGTTTTACCGGTAACGGTTAAGCAATCGCCATGTAACCAGCCCTGGCTCAGGCAATATTTCATTACAGCTGGTACACCGCCAATATTGTGCAGGTCTTCCATCATGTATTTGCCGCTTGGCTTCATATCGGCCAGTACCGGGATGCGGTTGCTCACTTCCTGGAAATCGTCCTGAGTTACTTTAACGTCAACGCTTTTGGCCATGGCTATTAAGTGCAATACCGCGTTGGTTGAACCGCCCAGTACCATGATCACTACCATCGCATTTTCAAATGCTTTGCGGGTCATGATGTCTGATGGCTTTATATCTTTTTCAAGTAATACCTTGATCGCTTTACCGGCGGCAAGGCACTCTGCTTTTTTATCTTCGCTTAATGCAGGGTTTGATGATGAATACGGCAAGCTCATACCCAATGCCTCGATAGCTGCAGCCATGGTATTAGCTGTATAGATACCACCACAAGCACCCGCGCTTGGACAAGCGTTTTTAATTACGCCCATAAAATCAACATCATCTATCTGGCCGGCAATTTTTTTGCCCAAAGCCTCAAATGCCGATACGATGTTCAAATCTTCGCCTTTCCAGTGACCGGGTTTAATAGTACCACCGTATACCATGATTGAAGGACGGTTTAAACGTCCCATAGCCATAATGGAGCCCGGCATATTTTTATCGCAGCCCGGCAGGGTAATTAAACCATCATAATATTGCGCACCAGTAACGGCTTCAATAGAATCGGCGATGATATCACGACTCATTAAGGAGTAGCGCATACCTTCAGTACCGTTGCTCATACCATCGCTTACGCCAATGGTATGAAATATCAAGCCTACCAAATCCTGATCCCAGATGCCTTGCTTAACCAGCTTGGCCAGATCGTTCAGGTGCATGTTGCAGGTATTACCATCGTAACCCATACTGGCAACACCAACCTGGGCTTTTTCCATGTCATCGTCGGTTAAACCTATGCCGTATAACATGGCTTTTGCAGCAGGTTGTGTTTCGTCCTGCGTAAAAGTTTTGCTGTACTTGTTCAATTCTATAGCCGCTGTAGTATCTGATGGTGAACTCATTTTTATTTGGTATGATAGACTGATTTATAAATAATTTTGCCTGCTGATCCTGGTTTATTCGTACAGTACGAATCTGTATTTGTAAGGTAGATATAGCAATAAAGAATAGCAATAGCTACAAATATTTTTTCAAAAAAAGTATTTTATATTGTTTTTATTATTAAAAAGAAATTTAATTCTGTTTAAAATAAAAATATAATAATAATGTATGTTATAAAATATACCAAAGTTCAAAACGGTATTCGGTACATTTTTTATGTATGCATAGTAAGTTGTCGATTTTCTGCCTGAAATGGCTAAACCTGTTAGCGGATTTGTAAAAATGGGACTGCTTTGCATGGTGTAATTGTTGCTTAATGATGTTGCTTTCTGTTATGTATAATTTGCCTTAAAATTTACCCCCGTTAATTTAAACAACTTTTAAGCAGGGGTCGATAAAAAACGGATTCACTTTGTTCAGTACCGGTTAATGTCATGTTATTTATGAATTGATGTTTGGCCCATAATATTGTCCCAAAAACATGGTTTACACTTTTTTGGGGAAATAAAATGCAACGAATTGATTTGCAATTGTTTAAATGTATGTTAACCCTAAAAAGTGTAAACCCATGTAAACCCACTTTTTTTGTTAATTGAACTACTCCCCAACTCAAAACGCTATACCAATTGATGGTTGACATCGTTTGTTGAGTCCCCTGTCGAAAAAAAACGTCAAAAAAAAACGTCCGGGGTATTATACCCGGACGTTTTTTGTAAATGTAGGTATAAGGACTATTTGTGCTGAATGCCTTCAGCAAGAATAATGACCTTATTGTTTAATACTTCAACCACACCACCTTTAATAAAGAAAACTTCTTCTTTAGCAGCGCTGCCACCGCGCACGGTTAATTTACCATCCTGTAAAGTAGAGATGATAGGCGCGTGGTGGTTTAATATTTCAAATAATCCCAAAGTACCAGGAACGGTTACCGATGTGGCTTCGCCCTCGTATACTTTTTTATCGGGAGTAAGAATTTCTAATGTCATGTTTGATTAGATGTGAGATATGAGATGTGAGAGGTGAGACAAAATGCCTCTGAATCCCATATCTTATACCTCTTGTTCTTTTTAAATAGGAGATACAAGATTTGAAATTAGGAATCTCAAATCTCATATCTCAAATCTCATATCTAGTTATTAGCTTCTGCTAATAGTTTTTTACCTTTTTCAATGGCGTCTTCGATGCTGCCTACTAAGTTGAAAGCTGCCTCAGGGTATTCATCCACTTCGCCGTCCATGATCATGTTGAAACCTTTGATGGTTTCTTTGATATCAACCAATACACCTTTTAAGCCGGTAAATTGCTCGGCCACGTGGAATGGCTGTGACAGGAAACGCTGAACACGACGCGCACGTGATACAACCAGTTTATCTTCTTCAGATAACTCGTCCATACCCAGGATCGCGATAATATCTTGTAACTCTTTGTAACGTTGTAATGTTTCTTTAACACGTTGAGCTGTGTTGTAGTGCTCATCGCCTAAAACAGCTGGGCTAAGGATACGTGATGTAGAATCCAATGGATCCACAGCAGGGTAGATACCTAGCTCGGCAATTTTACGTGAAAGTACAGTTGTAGCATCTAAGTGAGCGAAGGTTGTTGCCGGCGCAGGGTCGGTCAAGTCATCCGCAGGCACGTAAACCGCTTGTACTGATGTAATTGAACCTCTTTTGGTTGAGGTAATACGCTCTTGCATGGTACCCATTTCGGTAGCCAGTGTTGGCTGGTAACCTACCGCTGATGGCATACGGCCTAACAGCGCCGATACTTCAGAACCTGCTTGTGTAAAGCGGAAAATGTTATCGATAAAGAAAAGGATATCACGACCTTTGCCATCTTCTTCACCATCACGGAAATACTCGGCAATAGTTAAACCTGATAAAGCCACACGTGCACGTGCACCAGGAGGCTCGTTCATTTGTCCGAAAACGAATGTTGCTTTTGACTCTTTCAAAGCTTCGGTATCAACCTTGGTTAAATCCCAGCCGCCTTCTTCCATCGAGTGCATAAAGCCATCGCCATATTTTATAATGCCCGATTCAAGCATCTCACGTAAAAGGTCATTACCTTCACGTGTACGCTCGCCTACACCGGCAAATACTGATAAACCAGAATAAGCCTTGGCAATATTGTTGATCAATTCCTGTATTAATACGGTTTTACCTACACCGGCACCACCAAACAATCCAATTTTACCACCTTTAGCATAAGGCTCTAACAGGTCGATAACTTTGATACCTGTGAACAATACTTCAGTTTCGGTAGATAAGTCTTCGAAACGAGGAGGTACATTGTGGATAGGGCGACCATTAGATTTATCTAAGTTAGCAATACCATCAATGGCATCACCAACTACGTTGAATACGCGGCCTTTAATGTTTTCGCCAACCGGCATTTTGATAGCGGCTTCGGTATCCAACACTTTCATGCCACGTAGCAATCCGTCTGTCGAATCCATCGCGATCGCACGTACACGATCTTCACCCAAATGCTGTTGAACTTCTAAAATTACTTTTTGGCCATTTTCTTTCGTGATTTCTAACGCGTCATAAATCTTGGGAAGATGAGCATCATCAGCGAAACTTACGTCAACTACCGGACCAATGATCCGTGATATTTTTCCAATGTTTGGCATATATAACCTGGTGTTTTAAAGAATTTTTCTGCGAAATAGTTGTTACTGTTAAAATATAAGATGCTATTTCAGAGGCGCAAAGTTAAGATTTCTATCCAAATATTTAAATAGCAACGTCAACATTTTTGCATATATTTTCTGCACACCTGTTTTCATGTTTTTAATCCGCAAAACTCAGCACAATTTTACCTGTGTGTTCGCTGCTTTCCATGAGCTCATGAGCCTGTGCAGCTTCTTCTGCTTTGAAAACTTTGTAGATAACCGGTTTTATTTGACCCGAAGCCAGTAGTGGCCAGATTGTTTTTTGCAAATTTTGAGCGATCGCGGCTTTAAACGCTACATCCCGAGCGCGGAGTGTGGAGCCGGTAATCACCAGTCTTTTCATCATCACCTGAGCCAGATCAACCTGGGCATCTTTACCTTTCATGGTGTTGATCATCACCAGGCGACCCTCCACCGCCAGCGACCGGATATTTCCCGGGGTATAATCGCCGCCTATCATGTCCAGTATTACATCAACACCATTGCCATCAGTGAGTTGTTTGATAACATTGACAAAGCTTTCCGTTTTATAGTTGATGGCTTTAGCAGCACCTAGTTGCTCGCAGAAGCGGCATTTTTCATCAGATCCGGCGGTGACATAAACGGGATGTCCCAATGCTTTGGCCATTTGTATGGCCGTAACTCCGATACCACTGGAGCCGCCGTGAACCAGCAGCGTTTCAGGGCCTTTGAGGTTGGCACGGTCAAATACGTTGCTCCAAACAGTAAAGAACGTCTCGGGCAGTGAAGCTGCTTCTATAAATGAAAGCCCCTCAGGTACAGGCAAACATTGACCTTCCGGTGCGCTGCAGTATTCGGCATAGCCGCCTCCGGTTACCAGAGCGCACACTTTATCACCAATTTTCCATTGGGTAACGGCTGTACCTGTTTCAACTACTATGCCTGCTATTTCCAGACCGGGAATATCCTGTACTGCATCTGGCGGAGGCGGATATTTACCCTCACGCTGCTTTACATCCGGGCGATTAACGCCGGCAGCTATCACTTTTACTAATACTTCATGGGTTCCACAACCAGGTTTAGGCCTTTCGCCGATCTGCAAAACGGATGGTGGACCGGGCTGCGTTATAATAACTGCCTTCATATTTAATAACTGAATTATTGATTTAGTGAATTGGTGATTTTTAACCCTCTTAAATTTTCATCTGCATATTTGTGCATCTGCTTTTAAACCTTGAGTTTTAATGGCTCATTTATCCCTTAACTAAACAGCCCGATTCTCTTTTAGGGAAGAGGATCGGGCTGTTTATGTTATAAAGATACGGAAAAATTGTGGGAAGCTAGATGGCTATTACCACTTAAAATCCTGGGTTATCTTCCGGTCCACCAAACGGGTGTGGTGTAGTTGTTGGCTGCAGCAACGGTCTTAAAGTTATCGGCGTTGTTTGACGATTCGCTTGTAGGATAAATGGTTCTTTCCATTTGTTTCATATTGCTTGGCGAGTTGATTACCCGTTTTCCCAGTTCTTTATATAATCGCCTGGTATCTGCCCATAACTCGTATGGTTTAAATACATTAAAGTGGATATATTTTTGATCAAATATCAGCCCTTTCTTTTCTGTAGCATCAGCATTGGCAAAATCTGTAGCTTTAGCAGCAATGAAAGCATTTATAGTTGCCTGTGTTGGTTTAGCTGGTTGGGCCGACGCAATTAATCCGGTACCGTTAGTGCCAGGATTTAATTTATTCATGGCATAATAAAAATCGATAGATTCCTGAATGGCATTTTTGTATTCGGTTGCCACATCGATGCCCAAATCGGGCCACCTTACACCTGCTTCTGCTTTTATCAAATGTACCTCTGTTGAAGTGAGGATCTGATAAGGCATACCATAGTTTGTTTCATAGGTAGTACGGTTGTAAATAGAAGGGAATGTTTTGGTAAGATCTGTATTGTCGATGCTGCTGAGTATTTTGGCAATATCCGCATTTTCAGTCGGCATGGCCTCATACGCATTGTTTTTATCGGGCTGAAATAAAACCATCAGACGTGGATCGTCTGGCTGTCCTGCTTTTCGTAGTACGTTAAGCATTTTTTGTGGTAGCCATAATACATCGCGTCGTTCCTGAAATGACCGGAATATTAAATTGTTGAGTGCATCCTGAGGTCGCGCATCTACCAATGTAATATCATCCGCGGCTGTTTGAACATACTGGCCATCATTCAAAACGTCCTGAATGGTTGATTTGGCCAAATCTGGTTCTACGTTGGTTAAGCGCAGAGCCAGGCGCAAGCGCAGGCTGTTGGTAAATACACGCCACCTGTTCATTTGTCCCTTAAACAAAATATCATTATTGGCGAATGTTAAAGATACCTGATCTGTTCCCAGCTGATACCCTTTTAACTTACCCGAAATATCTTTCAGGTCGTTCAGCAATGCGTGATAAATATCTTGCTGGGTATCAAACTTGGGACGAAACAGTTGGTCCTGCGCCTTCATAGCATCGGTATAAGGTACCGAACCACAGGCATCTGTAAGATTGTAAAACAGGTAATCCTTGATGACGCTTGAAGTCCAAAGGAAGGGATTGTAGCTGGTTTGCTGGTCTGCAGGGAGCTGACTGATATTGATGTTAAGATCCCTGATTGAGCGTAGCTTATTATAAGCATCTGAGTATGGATCATAGCCCCAGCTAAAACTGGCATATCCATCAGGGCTGCTGGTGCCACCTATACCTAGCATCGGATTAAAATAATCGCCCCAGGTGTGCCACATTTCGCCATAAGCAGGTCTGAACAAGCCCAGCGACTGCTCTACGTTGGTAAAGAGCCCCTCGGTACTTCCCTGGGTAAAACCATCGGGGTTAAGGAATTCGCTACTTAATTGTTTTTTACAGGAAACCGTTCCTGTAAGTACGCTTAACAAGATAAACCCGGTTAAAAGGTTGAACTTATTTTTATATAGGATATTTGTTATTTTCATTGTTCAAGAATTTGATTTTTTAAAATGACGCTCTTAAAGTTGCCCCAAAGCTTCTGGTTGCCGGATATCCGTTGTTTTCATAAAAAACATTGGTGCCGTTTAATGCTTCGGCATCCACATTTGGCATGGTTTTATGAATGTAGGCCACATTGTTTGCAAAAGCAGAAATAGAAAGTCTTTGGAAATGTAGCTTGTTGGCCACTGATTGAGGCAACTGGTAGGTAAAGGTCACATTCCTGAGTTTTATATAATCATTTTTATAAATCACATCGGGCTGCAGATCCTGGAAACTTCTCCAGTAATAGCTGTACTTATCAGCGGCTGTGATAATGATGTCATTTGGTGAGCCATCGGCTTTCACACCAGGCAATATTACACCATCATGAAAAACGGTTCCTCCAAATTGTGCGTCGGTAGGAACGGGGCCTCCGGTATATTTAGTAGTTACGCCAGAGGAGTTAACGTAATATGCCATGCCACCATGTGCGGCATCACGATATTGCAGCGTATTAATACCCGAGCCATTACCAATCATATACATATTGGTTTGCGATACCAGCTTACTGCCAAATTGGTAATCAATAAAAACGGCCATAGAAAAACTTTTGTAACTAAAAGTGTTATTAAAGCCGCCTGCAATGTTTGGTAAAACATTACCTGCTACTACTAGCTTGTTGGGGTCGGTACTGTAAAGACCGGTACCATCAACCACTTTTTGCCCTGTTTTAGGATCGGTAAGATAAGGGTGTACCAGAATCTCGCCCCATGGATGTCCTTCTGTAGCAACAACAGAAGCACCGGTAGCACCCCATAAGGTTTGCTGAGTGATACCTGCTGTTAGTTTTTTTACTATAGGTTTGTCCCGGTTACCATTAAGATTAATGGTCCATTGAAAATCTCTTGTTTTTATAGGAGTGCCTGTTAATTGCAACTCGATACCGTTTTGGGAAATATTACCCGCGTTTATCCTGCTGGCATCTGCCCCGCTCGAAGCTGGAAGCGATAAGGCAATGATGGCGTTATAACGGTTAATATGATAATAGTTAAACTCGAAGCCGAACCTGCTGTTTAAAAATTTTGCTTCCAGACCAAGTTCAATCTCTCTTTTCCTTTCTGGTTTTAAATCGGTTGGTGGAATGTCTCCCGGAGGGGAAAAGGTAGTTGCGCCGCCATAATTACCTATAGTATAGTTTTTGCTGGCGAAATACCGCGGACCTGGAAGTCCAAGATCGCCGTAGGAGGCCCGTAACTTACCATAGTTAAGCCAATTGGGTACTTTTAGCGCTTCTGAAAATATCCATGAAGCGCTTGTACTTGGATAAAAATAAGAGTTGTTTTTTGCAGGCAGTATTGAACTCCAATCATTACGTCCCGAAATATCTACATACAGCCAACTCTTATAGCCTAATGTGGCTGATGCTATAGCGCCGTATAACCAATCAGATCCGCGATTGAAAGAAGATAGCAGCGGTGTTGTTTTTGAATTGGTTAAAGAAAAAAAGTCGCGCACAATAAAGCCTCCGTTGGTGCCCAGTTGTGTATAATCATCGATGTTTCTTTGAATCACGGCTCCGGCATTGGCCGATAAGCTAAAATCCTGCCCCAGATTGGTATCGTAACTTAAAATGGCCTGGCCATTGTAACGAACATCCTTGGTGTTAGCTACCGAATAATTTCCTCCCGAACCCAGATAAAGCGGTTTCTCCACTTTTTCTTTGGTTTCGCTATGGGTATTCACCAGGTCAAAACCACCCAGCACACTCAGGTTAAGCCCTTTTGCCATATCCACTGTGAGTGTAAGCGAATTGGTGAAGTGGTTGCGGGTATTATCGTATGAATTTTGTGTCTGGTTCCAGTAGTAATCATGTGCCAGACCAGTGCGGGTTGTACCTCCCGGGCTATAAAGCGTTTGCCTATTATTCACATTAAACCAAAAATACCCTGAAGCAGGATCAACTACCTGTGTTTTCAATAAGTTAGGGTCCAATTGGCGGGCAACACCATAGGTAACAAAAATATTTTGATTGGTTGCCGGAGAGTTGTGATTAAAAACGTTGCTGTAAGTACTTACAAAGTCTAATTTAACATGGTCGGTGATTTTTAAATTAGTGCTCAGGTTAAAGGTGTTGTTATTTACCTTGAAGCCTTCAAAAATGCCCTGGTAGTCGCTATGGGTATAGGAAAACCGTGCACCTCCCATGGAGCCACCGCCTTGTACAGAAACGTTGGCCTGATTGGTAAAACCAGTTCTGTAAAAGTCCCTTACATTGTTGGGTTGTGCTACATAAGGCCGCATTACACCATCATACCAAAGTAATGAACGGCCATCCAGTTTCGGTCCAAAATTATAGGTTGTAGGTGCATATGACTGTTGCCCGTTTTTAAGATAAAAGCCTTCGGCATCTTGCTGAGATCCGTAGCTGTATACACCCCAAATAACCGGAAATCCAGATCCAAACTCATTTTGGAATTTTTGTTGTATCCATGGGTTATCTACCGCATGAGTAACATTAACATCAACCCCAAGGCCCGGTGTTTTTTTACCTTTTTTAGTGGTAATGAGGATTACACCGTTACCGCCCGCGGCACCATATAATACAGATGCTTTGGCGCCTTTTAAAATTTCGAAGCTCGAGATATCATCCATGTTCAAATCATTAAGACCTGTACCGGTACCTCTGTTGATGTCTACGTTGCCGCCGTCAAGGAAACCCGAGCCATTGGAGATGCCATTAACCATTGGCACACCATCAATTACAAATAAAGGCATGGTGTTGGAGCTCTGATTCATAGCTACCGCGTTCCTGATGCGGATGTTGATACCGCCAACCGGACCCAATGCCGTGCTGGTAACTTTTACACCGGCCGCCTCACCGTACAATGCGGTTAAAGGATTAATTGGCGATCCTACATCTTTGAGACTCTCGGTAGAGATTTTAGAAACAGAGTACCCCAGCGCTTTAGTTTCGCGCTTGATACCCAGGGCTGTCACCGTAACTTCGGTAAGATCTGAAGATGATTTTTTTAAAGTAACCGCAACCGTGGTTTGGTTGCTTACATCTACTTCGGTTTTTGTAAAGCCAAGATGGCTGAATACCAATACAGCTTGGGAGGGTGTAATGGATACCGAAAAATGCCCGTTAGCATCGGTTGATGTTAACGCATTGCCGCCTTTTAGTGAAACGGATACACCGCCAAGGTGATTGCCTTCCGGATCATTTACAGTGCCGGTAACAGTTTTGCGCGTTTGCGCGAAACTGAAGGCCCCATAAAGGGTAAGGAGCAAAGTGAACGCTAAAAAACAAGTAAGTTTTTTGATCATTTTGAATGGGTTTAAAGGGTTAAAAAAAAATGTTAAAATGTTTAATGAACATTTATAAAAACTTACATAAGATATAGAAATTTATCAGTTAGAAGTAAAAAAAATGTAACATTTTTATTGTTATGCAATAAAATTAATTATCAAACGTTTGTGTGATTTCTTATAAGGAAAATACTTTCTCCAGTTCGCCAAAAAAGCCGGTGATAGCCCTCTGTTGGAGCAAGGGAAATGCTATAGTGAGGATTAATTAGTTTTGGAAATGAATTGTAGGGATTAATTTGCCAGACTTTTCTGTGTCAAAACAGCTGTGGTTTTTTTTCGGAAAGATTGGAAAATAATATCTTGAAAAGAGGTGCTGCCGAAGAAAAAATTGTGGAAGATTGAGCTAAATAACCGCGCAGGCTTTAAAGAAAGAAAAAGATTAAAAATGATATTGTCGTACTGCAGAGTACGACAATATCATTTACGCTATACTTTTTAGGCATTAAAATATGTTCCCTGTTCCAGATCCTGGATAAGGCCGATGCCCTTCGGTTGCCAGCCCAATTGCTCGCGGGTTTGGGCGCTGGAAACTAAATTGTCCATGCCGGCGAAATGCCCGAACCAGCCAAAATGATCGGCAGCTTCTTCGTGGGTTTTGCTTACAACCGGTACATTCAGTTGCCGGCCAATCACAGCTGCGATGTCGCGGAAGGGTACACCTTCTTCGGCAGCCGCATGATATCTGGCACCTGCAGTTCCTTTTTCCAGGGCAAGCCTATACAAACGGGCTGCATCCAGGCGGTGCACGGCCGCCCAGTGATTATGGCCATCACCTACATAGGCCGAAACTCCTTTTTCGCGGGCAAGGCCAATCAATACCGGCACAAAGCCATGGTCGCCATCGCCATGTACGGTAGGTGGTAAGCGTAATACAATTGTATGTACACCCTGGGCCGCTACGGCCATTGTTGCTTCCTCTGTAGCTACACGGGGGAAAGATGCGGCGCCAAAATCGGGTATAATATCTTCGGTAGCTTTGGGGTTACCTCTAAGTAATCCGGTGCCCGAGGTGATAATCAATGGACGATTGGATCCTGCGAGCGCTGCACCCATCGTTTGTATCACCAGTCGGTCTGTTTCGCAGCTGGCCTTAAATTGTGTAAAATCATGGATAAAGCCAGTATGGATTACGCCATCGGTCATGGCTGCTCCCGACCGTATACTTTCGAGATCGGTCAGATCTCCCCGATGCACCTCGGCGCCGGCGGCAATAAGCGATTTTGCACCTGCATCTGAACGCGTGAGCCCAAGTACCTGGTGCCCCGCGCTTATTAATTCCTGAACAACGGCTGAACCTACAAAACCTGTAGCGCCTGTTACAAATACACGCATGTTTGTTTGAGTTAGATAAATAAAAAATTGAATCGTTTTAACGATTCAAAATTGGTCAATGCCGCTTCGGGAAAAGAGGACATTTGACGCTGTTTTTCATTTATCGTTTGAGCTGGGCGTGCCGCACGCGGCTAAGGGTTTTGAGCGAAAGCCCGAGGTATGAGGCAATCATATGCAGCGGTACACGCGCAAATACGCTGGGATAGGTTTGTACAAATTCATCGTATTTTTCTTCTGGAGTAGCACTGATGGTGCTAAATATGCGATCACGGCCCAAAGTAACGTTACGGGAGATAAGCCGCTCTGTAAAATTTTTTAAACGAGGTACTTGTGCATACAGAAAATCAAAGTCTCTTTTGGTCCAAAAGATAATCTCGCTGTCTTCCAGTACATCAATATAATAACGGGAAGGAGTGCCGTTATGTAAACTATCTGGTTCGGTAACCCAAAAATTCTCCGGCGAAAACTGGATAATATGTTCTGTGCCATCTTCGCTGGTACGGTAGGTGCGTATCAGGCCCTTGCACACAAATATTTTGAAGCGGCATATTTCGCCTTCCTGTAGCAACATCTGTTTTTTGTGCAATTTTCTTTCAACAGCAAAAGAGCACATCAGCCTGAACTCGTCATCAGGCAGCTGCATATTCTCCTTCAAGTAAGCTTCAAATCCGGCGTGCATATGAAAATCAAAAATAGGTAAAATATAGGATGGGTAGTATACTGCCAATGTCATTAAATTAAAGAGTGCTCTCTAGGAGTAAAACTTTGCAGGAGGTAATCTGATATTGTATATAAACCTGCCATTGCCAGCAGGCAACTTCATATACAAAATGTAATTACATTAGCTAAATAATTACGTATAGCTGTACCTGTAAAGCGAATGAATAAAATACCAATAAGGCACATCAACCCAACTCAAAAAGAGCCCGAGCCTTCGGAGAACTTTAGTATTCGGGATGTTCGTGATATGCTGGCTGGTGAAGATATGGTACAGGAGCTGCACCGGCATGATTTCTTTTTTATTCTTGCCTTGAAAAATGGAACGGGTGAGCATGATATCGATTTTGTTCCTTATGCCGTTGCCGGTCATACGGTTTTTCTGATGCGCCCGGGGCAGGTGCACCGGTTGGTACTCAAGGCAGGGAGCGAGGGCTATCTCCTGCAATTCAGCGCCGACTTTTACGCTCTCCGGCACAGCTTGTTGCGTAAGGCGGGTAATATCAATCATTACCAACTTAATGAGACCAGGTTTCAGAAACTACTCTCGGCACTAAGTGGTGTTTTTGAGGAATACACCGCTAAACAGCAAGGATACCAGGAGGTAATTAAAGCCAACCTGGATATTTTTTTTATTGGGCTGACACGAGAACATCATGCTGCTGCTGATCATGCTAATTTGTATGTACAGGAGCAGCTCGACGTATTCTTAGAGCTTTTAAGAACACATGCGCTTGAACAGAAAGAAGTAGCCCAATATGCAGCCATGATGAACCTTTCGGTTTATCAGCTTAATGCCATTACTAAGACTACGGTTGGCAAAACCTGCTCCGGACTAATTAATGAGTATATTATACTTGAGGCTAAACGATATTTGTTGACCACATCAAACCAGGTGAATCAAATAGCCCGGCACCTGGGATATGAAGATGTTTCTTACTTTATCCGTTTTTTTAAAAAACATACCGGGCACTCGCCCGAGGCATTCCGCCATAATTTGGGGTAAGTCCCATACAACTCCGTTTTTATCCTATCGGTAGTCTTGCTATTCAAAATACCTTTGTAGTATAAAAACTGATTCTCTGAAAAATTAATAAATAACTATGGAACAATCGTGGGACGAACAATACAAAAATATGTGGGATGAGCGGTATAAAGACGAACACTATGTTTATGGAACCGCTCCTAATGTATTCTTTAAAGAATGGCTGCTGAAGTTTACACAGGGATCTATATTAATGCCTGCCGATGGAGAGGGACGTAATGGTGTTTTTGCCGCAACGATGGGTTGGGAGGTGACTTCTTTTGATCTGAGTACAGAAGGGAAAACAAAAGCCTTGGAGTTGGCTAAAGAGCATCATGTTGCCATGAAATACCTGGTTGGCGACCTTGAACAACTGGAGTTTGAAATAGCTTCATTTGATGCCATTGGACTCATATATGCTCATTTTGCGGCCAGTAAAAAATCGGCAATTCATAAAAAATTAAATAACTATCTGAAACCAGGCGGAGTGGTTATTTTCGAGGCATTCAGTAAGGAACATCTGCATTTAAAAAAAATCAATCCTAAAGTTGGCGGACCAAATGATGTGGATATGCTGTTTTCCAAAGCAGAAATGATAGCCGATTTTGAAGATTATGATATATTATTTTTAGAGGAACAAGAAATTTTTTTGGATGCCGGCAAATATCATCAGGGAAAAGGCTCTGTGATTAGGTTTGTAGGCAGAAAGCGTTCACTTTCCTTTAATAAATAACCTCTCTTCAAGAAAAACAATTACTTCTGCCTGGCTATATCTATGGTATGGTTCAGCATTAAAGTATCGCCCTGCCAGCCCTGATGTCCGGGGATAAGGTATTTGATATCATGAAAACGGTTTTTAACCCGGGTTACGCTCAGTGGCCATTCAGCAATATTGCCATCTACTGTGTAACCCTTTTCGTTGGTGTCCATGCTTTTGATGAGGCAGCCGCCAAATAATACTTTGGTTTGGGGCAGCCATATCACAATGTTGTCTTTGGTATGACCTTCACCCGGGAAATAGGTTTGCACCTTTACACCACCAACAGTAAAAACGGTGTCTTTAGTAAAGGTAAATTCGGGTTGTTTATCGTTATGTTGTTTGGCCAGTTGTTTGGTTAATACGGTGGTATAGGTTTTAGTGCCATTCTTTTTTAATATGTCGAGCCCTGCGGTACGGTCGGTATGGAAGTGGGTTGCTATACAAAGTACTATCTTTTGATGATAGCGTTGTTTAATGGTATCTATCAGTTGCCGGGTCTGATCTTCGTCCCAAGGGGTATCAATCAGTATGGTGCCGGCTGGTGTTACAATATACAGGCCATTGGCCGGGAAGGGTGTTTTATCATCTGGTAATCCGTAGGAAACATATACGTATACATTACCTGTTAAATGTTTTGTACTAATACGGAAAGGCCTGCTTTGCGCTTTGGCGAAAACGGACGATAGCAGGAATAAAGCGAACAATATATATTTCATGATTCAAAATTACATGAAGAACGAATTAATTACCTGTTGATTACTAATAAAGCCGTTAATTTTTTTTTATTTGTAATAAAAAATTAACTATGACACTAAAAGCAGGCCAGACGGCACCTCAATTCACCTTATTTTCAACCGACGTAAACGCGGTATCATTGTCTGATTTTAAAGGCAAAAAAGTAGTTATCCATTTCTTTCCTTTAGCTTTTACCGGTGTTTGCACCACACAACTGTGCACCATGCGCGATAGCTTTGGGTATTACGACGGATTGAATGCGGTGGTATTGGGTATATCTGTCGATTCGCCTTTTACGCTGGCTAAATTCAAGGCCGAAAATAATTATCAGTTTGATCTGCTGTCTGATTTTAACAAAGAAGTATCGGCAGCTTATGGCGCTTTATATGAAGAATTTGCCTTAGGCCTGAAAGGCGTATCCAAACGCTCGGCTTTTGTAATTGATGAAGAGCAGAATATTATTTATGCAGAAGTGCTGGAAGATGCAGGCCAACTGCCCGATTTTGCAGCTATTGCCGAAATAGTAAAGTAGTTTTTGACTGATGCTGAGCCGCAGGTTAAAAAAAATAAACCAGGCTAGTAGGCATCAAATCAGCTATTTGTCTACTTATAAAAAATAAATCAGAAAGTAATTTTAAAAAAGTTTGCAACGGATGGCGAAAAATTCTATTTTTGCATTCCGTTTCAAAAAGCACTCGTAGCTCAATTGGATAGAGCATCTGACTACGGATCAGAAGGTTAGGGGTTCGACTCCCTTCGAGTGCACCAAACGTTAAGCCTTTCTGTGTAGTACCGAAAGGCTTTTAATTTATATAGAGCATGCTAAATCTGGTATTGTTTGGCCCTCCCGGAGCAGGGAAAGGGACTCAGTCGCAAAAGCTTATTGAAAAACACGGTTTGATACATCTTTCAACAGGCGACCTATTACGCGGCGAAATTGCACAAGGAACAAAGCTTGGTTTAGAGGCAAAGAAACTGATGGATGAGGGGATGCTGGTTCCGGACGAGGTAGTTATAGGTATGATCAGCAATAAGCTGGATGCCAATAAAGATGCCGAAGGTTTTATATTTGATGGCTTTCCGCGTACCGTGGCACAAGCCGAAGCGTTAGATCAGCTGCTGAAATCGAAAGAATCGGCCATATCTGGCATGATAGCCCTGGAGGTAAATGACGACGAACTGGAACACCGCCTTTTATTGCGTGGTAAAGAATCTGGTCGCCCGGATGATGCCAATCCAGAAGTTATCCGCAAACGTATTAAAGAGTATAACGATAAAACAGCGCCGGTTGCTAATTTTTATAAAAACCAGGCTAAGTTTACCAGCATAAATGGTATAGGCTCAATTGACCAGATATATGGTGCAATTGATACTGTTATCGAAAATTATTAAGTAAAAAGACAGTCCGCAAGTCGGGTAAGTCAGTAAAGTCCGGAAGTTGAGAAAGTCAAAATTCTTAGCCTTTCGGACTTTACTGACTTTCGGACTTCCCGGCTAAAAATCAAAATACAATGTCGCAGGGTTCCAATTTTGTTGATTATGTGAAAATCTGTTGCCGCTCTGGCCACGGAGGGGCGGGCTCTGCTCATTTACACCGTGATATATTAACCTCCAAAGGTGGCCCGGATGGTGGCGATGGCGGCAGAGGCGGCCATGTGATCATCAAAGGCAATGCCCAGCTCTGGACAATGCTTCACCTCAAATATCGTAAACATGTGATTGCCGGCGACGGTGATTCGGGCGGAAGCTCTTTACGTACCGGAAAGACTGGGCGCGATGAGATATTGGAAGTGCCCCTGGGTACAACCGTAAAAAATGCCGAAACAGGTGAGATCATCTTTGAGATAACCCAGGATGGCGAAACAAAAATATTAACACCCGGCGGTCGCGGCGGCTTAGGCAACTGGCACTTTAAAACTGCTACCCAGCAAACACCCCGCTTTGCCCAACCCGGCGAAGATGGCAGGGAAGAGTGGAATATATTGGAGCTGAAAATATTGGCCGATGTAGGTTTGGTAGGTTTCCCCAATGCGGGTAAATCAACTCTGCTTTCGGTAGTATCTGCCGCCAAGCCCGAGATTGCCGACTACGCCTTTACTACCCTGGTGCCTAACCTGGGTATCGTATCGTACCGTAACAACCGCTCATTTGTAATGGCCGATATCCCCGGAATTATCGAGGGGGCATCACAAGGCAAAGGTTTAGGTTTCAGATTCCTGAGGCACATTGAACGTAACTCGGTACTATTATTTATGGTACCTGCCGACACAAACCGCAGCATTAAAGAAGAATACGAGATTTTACTGAACGAGCTGCAGCAATACAACTCAGAGTTGATGCACAAACCCCGCGTTTTAGCAGTTACCAAAATGGATATGCTTGACGAGGAGCTGCAGGCCGAAATGAAAAAAGAACTCCCCGAGGGCGTTCCTTCCTTATTCATATCCTCTGTAGCACAAAAAAACCTCACAGAACTGAAAGATCTTCTCTGGGCGGAAATTAATAAAGGCGCTTAGAATTAAGAGTCAAGAGATAAGAACCAAGAATCAGGAAAGGGCTGTCCGAAATCTCTGACTTCGGATTACTATGTCTGGAATTTCTAGACTACCTGGAGCGATGTGTTTTATCCTGATTCCTGACTCTTATTTCTTACTTCTCTTTTACTTCGCCGAGTACAATACATAATCATTACTCAGCATATCCATTTTAAAGCCCGTATAGCCCGGGAAACACTTGCGTATAATGTTTGATTTCGGGCCCATGTAACTTGCGGGTAAGAGGATAAAAATAGGTCCTGCGTGGCCGTAATGTACGTAGTTATCATAATCAATTTTGATATCCGAGTCGATAGCTTCTAAAGTAATAAAACGGTTATGGTTAATCTCCAGTCCCAAATCCGGGCTGGTAAATACAAAAAGGGCGTTGTTATTCTTTTTGTCGAGATCCATAATGTAGTTTAAGGAGGGCTGGTCAATAAACATTTGAGCCAAGCCCGATGTGCCCCTGGCATTCACATTTTTATTTTGCAGATAACCCGGTACAAAATAACGAAAACTAAAAAAGGCAATCACCATACAAATAAAGCCAAACGCTGCTTTGTAAAATATGCCGCTCTGGCTTACTAAATATACCACTCCCGGCATAACTAACAGTCCAATTAAGCGCAGGTGCCTGGCTTCATAAGAGATGTAAGCTTGCTTTAAAAAGTTGTATCCAAAGAACAATATGGCAACGGAATAAAAAACAACAAGCAGCAAAGCGTACTTTTTACCGGGAGCTTTGCGTACTATCCTGCTTACCAGTAAAATACTTAATAACGCGGCTAATACTACTATAAGTACCGCCCAGAAATGGTTTACTATAGGTGTATCGTCATGATATATCAACCCATTCATGATATCATCAACCGAGAAGCCCGCTAATATAGGCGCGGCCATCGGGAAGCTAAAAGTTTCCCAGGCCAGTTTAATGCTTCCTGCTCCGGAGGCAGGTGTAGCGCCCTTTGATAAATAAAATTTATATATCATTGCTAGCGATAGTACGGCTGGAATACCTATCCAAAATCCTTTTTTTATCCACCCCCATATATTGGTTTGACCCGAGGATAATGTTATCCATAGATAAATACAACCCGCCCCATAAATCCATAAAAAGGACGATTTACAGCAAAAGCCCATCCAGCCGGAGAGCAGCAGAAAAACTACTATTTTCCATCCAGGTTTATCAATAGCAGCACAGCCATACAGAAACCATCCGGCGAAGCCGAAAAGCAAAACCTCACCACCGTTATAAAAAACATAAGGAACGATGAAAGCCTGCTGGCAGGCAATAACCAACACGCTGAAAGCGGCAACCAAAGGCGTAAAACCCACCTTTTTGAATAACAGGTAAAAGCCAGCCAAACCAGATAAAGTGAACAAGGTAACCGTAACTGCAGCCGCTTTGCCGGTATTAATACCCAGTATCAACTTAAAAACATAAGGTACAAGGTACTGCCCCGGCGACCACCAGGTTAAAAATTCGCTTGAGTTTTTAGCAATGTCGGAATGATCGGGCTTTACGGCCATATTAAAACCACCGCCCATTTGCATGGCGCGTAATACCTGGAAACCCCAGCATGAATCGGGAAAAATTGAAGTAGGATACAGGTATATCATCGTACCCAAAATAAGAACGAGGATACCCAGGGCAGCTAAAATGATTTGGTGGATGTGAGACTTTTGTGCTGGCATATTATGTTTAGGGTTGATGTGTGATAATACGGTCGCGGATCTTTACGGCAGGGTTCCCCTGGTATATACTGTACGCTTCGAGGTTTTTGGTAGCCACCGACCCACTGGTTAGTACGGCGTGACTGGCAATTGTAATGCCCAGATTTACTATAGCACCGGCACCTATCCAGGCGCCATCTTCAATAATAAGTGGTTGGGTTATGAGGTTAAAACTTGTTTTTTTATAATCATGACTACCAGTGAGTAACACAGCACCCTGCGACAGGCATACATGGGCGCCGATGCTGATGGTAACCAAACTATCTATCCATGCCTTTTCACCTATCCAGCTTTGATCGCCGATGCTCAGGTGCCAGGGATATTTGATATTTACACAAGGTTTAATAGTTACGTTTTTACCAACCTTTGCACCAAATGCCCGGAGTAAAAACACCTTAAACCCGCTGAGGGGTAACAAGCTGGTTTTAAAGAATAATGCATTTACATAAAACCACAATAACCTTTTTACAGCATTGCCCCCCGGATGAAAAGGATGATTGTTATAGGTAGATAGATCGGTTTTATGCATGATGGTTAATGGTACGGTCTTTACTTTTAACCCAAAAATAAAGACAGATCATAATCAGTATGTAGATAATAATATTAAAGATAGTATGATGATCAATTACCTGGTTTGTTTTTTTACTCCAAAACAAGGCTAACAGCACAAAGCGGATAATGTTTAAAAACTGGATACCTAATAGTCCTGAAATCAGGAACCAAGGCTTTGAGCTTAGTTTTTTAGGATAAGCAATTACAAAGGCTGTAAAGAAGCTCATCACCCCTAGGCCCAGGCAATCATAAGCTAATCTGATAGTACCTTTACCCGCTACCAACAAATCGATATGGTTGTAAATTACATCAAAACCAAATGCCCTCAGTATTAAGGCGCTGCCTGATAGTAAAAGTGAGCGCAACCATTGTATATAATTAAAATTTATCGCTAAAAAGTGGCTGTAATAATTTCCGGGACTGGTAATGCCCAGAAACAGTAAATTGAAGTAATAAAACAGCAGGAACAGAAAAAGAAAGGTAACTATAAATTTGATTGCCGGGTTTTTCATGTTCAATAACTAACGCTCAAGGTGTTTACTGTTTTTGTGACCGCCTAAGTTCATAAAGCTTAACATCAATTAAAAATCTGAACCAAAAGCCTTGTAAAAAATGAAATATAAATCCCCTGGTACCATCTAAAAAACCCAATCTGATAAAATATCTGATCATAAAATAAAAAACCGGTCTTATAAACAGTGGGAGCGATTCATATTGTTTTTTCATATACCGCCTTCTCTCCATCGGGTTGCCCAATAGTTTGGGTTTAATCAAAGGGGTATTATTCCCGGTGGTCTGTGTTTGTTGGGCAAACAGGTATTGGGCCTCGAGCGTAGCCCAATGGTTGTGTCTTACAATAAAAGTATTAACCGAATCGGTAATAATATCTATAATATCGTTTTTAAGGATGTTTGTTTTGCCTGTAACCACAAAATGCTGATCGTACAGTTTCTCTTCGCAATGACCAAAACCTTTGCGAAACAAATTGGCGTGATATGTTGGATAATGGCCTCCGTGTTTTATCCATTTATCCATAAATAAGGTTTGGCGGCTTATTAAAAAACCATTGACCCCCGTATCTATAGTGTGACTAAATAAATCGGTCAGTTCATTTGCCAGGGCTTCGGTAACCCGGTGATCAGCATCGATGTTAAGTGTCCATTCGGCTTCCAATGGTAAATTTTGCAGGGCCCAATTTCGTTGGGAGGCATAATTCTCAAATGGATGATGAAAAACATGGGTGTTATAGGGTTCACATATAGCTAAAGTACGATCGGTAGAGCCTGAGTCGACAATAAATATTTTTGCGTTTAACTTCGATACGCTTTGCAGGCAAGCCTCAATGTTTTTTTCCTCGTTAAACGTTAAGATAACAATGTCTATGCTTTCGCTCATTTAAGATTTGCTTTTACGATCATTGATTTCCAGAAATAAGGTATTCGTCCGCTGCCTTTAAAGTCGGTTACTTTAAAATCATGTTCCTGCAATATGGCCGATAATGTTTTAAACGACCAGAATTTGATATGCCCGCCCTGCCATAGCGGACTTATATGTGTATCCCATTTATTAAATAAACTGATAAATAAATTTTTTAAATAGCCATGATAAGGAGTTGATAAAATAAGCTCGCCATTGGTTTTACTTAATATATCTCTACAAAGGCTGATGAACATATATGGGTCGTAAAGGTGCTCGATAACCTCTGTTGAAACAATAGTATCAAAAGGTAAATGGCTTATTTGCTGTGGTAAGTCGCCGCTTGACAGATCCTGTATAAAAAAGCGCCCCGGATTTGTTTTATTGGCTATCGTAATGCCTTGTTCTGAGGCATCGATACCATAAGCATTAAATCCTTGCGAAATCAGGTAATTTACAAAATAGCCATTACCGCAGCCTAAATCCAAGATGCAGGTGTTATTTGTTTTATGGAGCAATGAAAGCAGGGGAGCCAGCATATAATTAAACGCGTGGCAGGGGTTATCGTTCGGATATCCGTAGTCTTGGTACGTTGTCATGCTGATATAATTTGCTGATACATGTTCTGGTATTGGTTTACTAAGCGGCTTTCGTTAAAATCATTACGTATGATTGCCCCGGCCGAGTTTCTGATACGAAGCAGATCGGTATGTTGTTGCGCGATACGGTCGATGGCCTCTTTTATGGATTGCGGATTGGGCAGGCATAACCAGCCAAGCTGTTTGTTGGTTATATAATCTGCCAGGCCAACAGTTTCGCTGATGAGTACCGCTGTACCTGCACTCAGGCTTTCAATCACCGTATTGCCAAAATTTTCATCATGTGAAGGTAGCACAAAAAGGTGATGCTGCCCGAGCAATTCAAATTTGGAATCGTTAATGAAGCCTGTCCAGGTAATGTGATCATCAATGTTTTTTTGAATAGCTAATGCTTTCAATTGATCGATGTAAATACTATTACCCGTGCCAGCAATAGTAAGATGGAAGGGGATTTTTATCATGCTAAGCGCATTCAGCAAAATATCCAGGCCCTTTTTCTCTTCTATTCTTGAAAGGAAAATTAATTTGATTGGGTCAGCAATAAGGATCTCCTCCGGAGATGTATTATCAGGTAGTTTTACAAAATTGTAAATGGTGGTGATGCTTTTATACCTGACGATGCTTTCAACCGAGTTCTGTTCATATGCCGAAGTAGTGTGGATATGACATCGTTTTAATAAAGGCCTTGTAAGCAAACGATGGATGAAGGATTTTATCATCCCGTTTTTGTTTTTAAAAGAATAAGGACTTAACGTGCCCCTGGCCGAAACCACAACGGGCACTTTGCGCCATACTGCTATAAGGCATGATAAAACCGAAACTAAATTCCACCAGGCTTGAATATGTACTACATCGTATTTCTTAACGTTTTGCCAAACCGACTTTAATAAGGCGGGTGAAAAATGGGTATGATCTTTAGTAATCCGTTTAAAATAGGTAACGGTTACCCCATCCATGTTTACTGGGCGGTTGGGTGTTACTGGTAGTTCATTTGACCCATTAGCCGTTGTAGTATAAACCATGATGTCGCAACCCGCTTTTGCCAATTGCTCGCACAACATGGCTACCGACATAATAGGGCCGCCGTAAATAAACGCGGGTTTGTAAGAAGCCGAGATTTGTAAAATTTTCAAACCTTTTGAAGGATATGGGTTGCTGTAAGTATTTTATGAATGATCAGCATGGTAATATAGCTCCAGAACACACTGTTAATTAAAAACTCAAAACTAAGTCCGCGCCACATTATTTGAAACAAGCCGCTAAAAATAAGCGCCGTGCCCAGGATATATCCGCCAAAAAGTTTCTCGGCCTGCAGCGCTATCAACTGAGCGATGGCGCCGTAGGCAAATAAACATAAAATGATACCCAACGCCCCGCCCGAAAGATAGGCATCCACAATAAATGCAGGTTTAGCCGATACATTGGAAAAACGGTTAATAACTCCGGCATTGTAAACCCTTTCCATAATCATTTCTTCGGTAATGGGTTTAGAGGGCCAGAATATCCGTGGAATAATAGCCGTGCCGGATTGTTTAAGCAATGTAAAACCATAATAATCTACCTGTTTGGGGGTTGATTGTACAAAACGGGTAAACATATCTATTTCGCTTAGGCGATTCACTAAAAACGACCAGTTGGAATCATCACCTTCGGCATCATTGTTTAGGGTAGCATCCAAAGCTAATTGACTGGCTTCGCTGGCATTGCTGTTACCTGCCCATGCATTTTGCCTGAAAACACGATTGTAGGTAGGCAAAAAAATAAATAACAACAGTAATAGGGGGATGAAAGTAAAGGTAACTGCCTTTTTATAATTGGGATACAGGAATATTCCTAATACCATTACGCTTACGATAATAGGCTCTTTAAAGCCCGAGATGAGCGACTGATAAAAATTAAAACAGTAAAAACCGATGCATATCAGCGTGTTGCCAATTTTTTTGAGCGGGATGGCAAATGCCAAAGCCAATGTACCCGCAATGAAGCTGAGCGAGTTAAACTGATAGGAGAACTGTGATAGTCCCGGTACTTTTAAAAACAAAACAGATACAGGAAAACTAATCATAGCAAATAACATGAGCAGATTGGCCAGTTTTTGTGTATCTACCTGATAAATTTTTTGGACCGGATAATCCATAAAGATGAGCATCCCTAAAACAAGAGAAGCATGTCCTAAACAATAATAGCGCTGACATTGCGCCGTGAGCAGTAGTTTTTCATGGTCGACTAAAATATAGCCTGGTTTTACAAAGTTTTCATAGCCCATTACATCCATAAAATAAAAGATGGAAGTACAGGCCATGTATCCTGCGAAAATGATCTGGACCAAAAAAATAGGGCGCATGAGCTGGCCTGCAATGCTTCTGTCGGCAGGTATGGGTTTTATCCATCCGCTTAATGTAAGCCAGAATATCAAAAACGAACCCAGCCAAGCAATAAAATAAGAGAGCATAGGGTCGCTTTTAAATAAGAGGGAGAGCCCCCAGGGTAAAAATAATATGAAAAACCGCTCCAACGGAGCTTGATTAGTTCGCATAGTTATGCTTTACGGTATTTAAAATGGCAGTTACCTGCTTGTCAAAATTCCAGTCGGCAATTTTATGTTTAGCATTGAGGCCTAAAGTATTCAATCTGGATTTGTCTTTCAAAAGCGCGCCAAGCTTTTGGGTAATATCCGATAAATTTTCCGAATCAAAAATATCACCGGTTATTCCTGGTATAACCAGATCGGCAGCACAACCTGCTTTATTAGATACTAGCACGGGTGTACCAGCTGCCATGGCCTCGTTTACAGCAAGTCCCCATGTTTCGCCGGGACCTTTGGATGGCAGGCAAAAAAGATCAGCCGCCAGATATACCACCGGCATGATTGATTGATTTTGGAAATCCATAAAATGAATCCGCTTATTCATGCTGGCTCTTGTTTTTAAGGGAATCTCTAAAATACCGCTTCCCACCAGTAATAAATGAGCAGCTGGTTTATTTAAAGCCAAAAAAGCGTCGATGAGTAATTGTGGTGATTTTTTATCCTCAAACTTGCCTGCAAAAAGTATCAGGGTATCCTCTTCGACAATACCCAGGTTTTGTCTTAGCTTTAAAGCTTCCTGATTTCTGTTGATGTTAAATCTTTCGTTATCTATGGCGTGCGGAGCAAAGGTTAATTGCTGATCAGTTAGTCCGTATTTTTTAAAATAAGTTTTGCTGTTGGCCCCCACATAAAAAGCATGGTCAACATGCCGGTAAACCCATTTTAAAAAAACAGATCTTAAAAACGCACGGATACCCGGTTTTATATCGAGCAGGGTAGAGTCGCCCCTGAAATATACGGGTAGTTTATGGTGATAATAACGAATAGCTTTTAAGTGACTGTTGAAGGCCCAGCCAAATACCAATAAAGCATTGGGCTGCCATTGGTTTATCTGATTGATCAAGCCGGGATTAATGATCCCGTTACGATGATGTGTCCCCGGGTCTGATGCTGTGTTGGTTACCCATTCAAAATTATACCCTTGCAGCAGCGGGATATCCCAGTCAACTTTTTGCCCAAAACCGGGATCAAATTTTTCCATGGCTTTTTCGCCCCAGGTATAAAAGACCCTGATCTCTATGCTCCGGCTTTCAGCCAGCAATTTAAAAACAGGGGCATAGTATTGTACCGGGTGGGTGGTTATAATGGCTAAGCGCATAGTTTGTGAAAAGTCGGGAGGAAAATAAAAAATCGTTTACTTATTGTTGACATATTTAAACTTCAACTTTTTATATCTTGATTCTCAACTCTTGATTTATGTCTCTCAATTAAAACCTGATTAAAAAGCCGGCATTGGTTCACCGTCATTTGTTGTGCCGAATATTTGTTGATCGTTTCCCGATTATACAAAGGTGGTTCGGGATCGCCGTTATTGAGTTGTGAAAAAAACTCGTTAATATTTGTTTCCGTTACATTTTCATAATCATACACATGGTTTACTCCATATGCTTTGAGTATTGGCATTGCAGAGCTTTTTCCGTTAAAAATAGCCAGCAACGGTTTTTGAGTAAGCAGATACGGATAAATTTTTGATGCCGTATATTGAGGATCGTCCGAGCCCGGAATAAAAAGCGCGCTGGCTTGCTGCAAGGTGAGCAGGGTATGATAATAACTGATACGATCGGTTATTTCTACAATATGTCTTACTACTCCGTATCGTTCAGCAAGAGGCAGTATGGTTGGTTTACCCCGACCTGCCGGCGCATAGCTGGTTCCTATAAAGTAAAATTTCAACCGGGTAAAAAAGGTATTTTCTGGATCAGATAACCCCTTTTTAAGCGCTTCAAATACGGGTATTATGGCTTTGTGCATATCTGCGCCACCGCGACCAGTATATACAATATTGATAAAACCGGCCTCTAATAAGTTCGCAAATTTTGTTTGATTGTCACGGGCGATGGACAAGTCCGGTTCAAACGCACCAAAAGTGATTACTGCCGATGGCTTATTTTTTATAAGGGGATACCTGTTTTTCAAAGCATCGATATAACTTTCAGAAACACTGATTAACCCATCGGAATTTTTTATAGCGATAGGTTCCAGGTATTTGTTTAAACGGTACGAGAACCAGTATTTGGATGGCTGCTGCGCCCGTGGTTTGTTTTGGTAGTAGTCAGAATGCCAGGGATCCTGCATATCGATAACATAAGGTATACCAAACTTTTTTTTCCAGTAGGCGCCTAAAATACAAACCGGGAATTGAGTGGTTGAAAAATAGATGAGGTCGAATTTTCCGTCCTTCAAAAGCCGGTTAACTTTATGGCGATAGAACCAAAGCGATCGTAAAGCGATACTCCCCAGGCCCAGTTTAGATGTCCATTGTTTATTCAATGCTTTGACCCGGTGTATTGGGATATCATTAGGGATACTTTGAAGCAGCAAGGGATCCATCTGAATATCCGCATAATGCTCATCCACCATCACCACCTCCACATTCCAGCCTTTACCTGCAAAATAGGGCAGGCTCATGCGTACCCGCTGCATATCAGCCGCGTTTACCGGTGGAAAATAAGGAGATATGATGAGGAGGTTTTTGATTTCGGAATTCGAATTTTTGATATCGGATTTATTTTGATTTTAGAACGCACTTTTATTATCCTGATTCTTGACTCTCTATTATGCGCCTAAATATTTTACTTTCATTTTCCCAGTTCAGCTGTGTTTGTCCCAATTGATAGTTCATTTGTTTTGTTTGCAGTAACTTTTCCGGGTTTTGGGCATATTCCGATATACAATTGGCCAGGGATGTGATATCTTCTTTTTGATATAAGCTCCCTGTGGCTGGATATTGTTCCAGGAAAAGGCGCTGGGCCTGTGTGTCGCTGGCAATAATAGCCAGACCTGTTTGTATATAAGTGAAAATTTTATTAGTAAGGCAAATATCCCTGTTTAGATTAGGAGCAGTTTCTGTAGCCATGCCTATATCAAACCGGGCCGCAAATTTAAAAAGTTCATCCGGGGCAATAGGCTGGTGGAAATGAATTTGACCGGCAGTAAGACGATTGTATTTTGCGAGGTTCATGATCATCAGCTTATCCTTATCAGAACAATTTCCCAATAAATGCAACTCTGTTGGTTTTGCAATAAGCGCCATAGCCCCGATGATGTTTTCGATTCCGCGTTCGGCACCTATGGTTTGTGAAAACCAGAAAAGTTTTAAAGACTGGGCTGAATCAATATTTGGTTCGACTGGGAGATCAATTTTAGGGAAAACATTATTGATCACTACCGGATTCAAATAAGGATAAATCTGTTTATAGTTTTGAGCAATAAGCGGACTTGCCGCCGTAAAATAATCTGTATGAGGGAAGTATTTTTCTTCAATAAATTTATTCAGCAGATAGCCTTTTTCAGTCTGGGTTTTGAACTGTCCCGAATGCATATCCTCAGCATCATACCCCACTTTTGCACCGTTAAATTTTGCCGCCATAACAGCCGCCGGCAATGCGCCAAGATTGTGGGCGATATACAGATCGGTTTTGATGGGTCTGGCAACAGCCAGCGCTTCTGCATGCGTACGGGATATGGCATTTTCGGGTATGCCAAAAGCTTTGGTATAGTTAAAAAGACGCCAACTTGTTTTTTGCCGCAAACGTGTTTTATAATAGCTTAATTTTTCATTCACAGGATCACCGCCGCAATAAATGTATACATCTTTGTTTCTGTTGGTGATCCCCTGATCAAACTCCCGCGCCCATTCCTGATAAAAGCAGCAGATAACCTTAATCTGGTATCCCAGCTTAATTAATGTTTCAACTTCCTTAACCAACCTGGGATTGGTACTTGGCTGCCCGGTAGTAAGGAAGGTGATGTTTTTTATTTCGGATTTGAGATGTTCGATTGCGGATTTATTTTAATTGTCGTGATACTTGATACTAGCTACTTGACACCAATCTATACAATTCTTCATACTGCCTGGCCATTACTGCCGAGCTGAACTTTTCTTCGGCCACCTGGCGGCATTGTGATCGGCTTAATGCTGATATATTATTCACCCCTTCCATCATTTCGTTGATATTGTTGCATACAAAACCGGTTGATCCGTTGGTGACCACTTCGGGTATTGCGCCCCTGTTAAATCCAATTACGGGTGTACCACAGGCCAGGGCCTCGGCCATTACAATACCAAAAGGTTCGTCCCAGGTAACCGGCATCAGCATGGCGCAGGCTTTACCTAATAACTCGTTTTTTTGAATGTTATTAACCGGACCGATGTATTTGATCTGATCCTGATCAATAAATGGCCGTATCTGTTCATTAAAGTATTGCTGGTGAATTGGCTCGTCTGGAATATTACCCGCTATGATCAGTTTTTTGTTTGTTTTAAGCGCTATTTCAATAGCTGTGGCTGTTCCTTTTTCCTGTTGTATGCGCCCTAAAAATACCAGTGGCGCATCTGTATTAACTTCGGCGTTAAATTGATAATCATCCATATCCACACTGTTGTAAATGGCAGTTACCTGACCGATATGATTGATCTGTCCAGCAATAAAATGGCTGCAGGCCGTAAAATAAAGTGAGTTTTTTGCAGCGATTTTTACCGCTTTTTTTACCTGCGATAGCGTAGGCGGCAACTGGTACGAAACTATTTTGGGCTGTTTAAAAGGCATGAGCGACGCTATATTACTCATCCGGCCGAAAGTGTGTACAACGTCGAAATTTTTAAAAAGAAGGGAAGAGGTTAGCAGATTGATTTTTATAAAATCTTTTAATCCGTAATTTTCTGACTCCTGGTAACCTATAAGTCTGCAGTCCGGCTGCGAATTTGGATTGGCATACAGCGTTACGTCATGACCCATTTTCATCAGCTCCCGGATCAACACATATACCACACGTTCTATACCACCATATTGTTCCGGTGGTACTGGTATCAAAGGGTTTACGATAAGGGCTATTTTCAATTCAATGTAGGTTTTGTTTTGATTCCTGAAAACGTGACCGGGTATGCTTTAGTAAAAAATGATATGTTTCTTTTTGCGATGCCAGGTAGGTTTTAATATAGTTTAGTTTATGCCCGTTTCTGACGAGCCATTTACCAATCACCATCCAATCTGATAAGCTGAAATACTTGTAGAGCAACCTGTTTTTCAGCAGAAAAAGATCGGCTAAAAAGAAACTGGCTATAGGGTTTGGTTTTAGTTGGCGATGATAGGATAATGTTTCCTTTATGATTACAACATCATTATCAGAAGCCTTTATATAACTGGCCAGTAACATCACCTGCGATGCAATCCATGGATATGGATCGGCAGAACGGTTGGTGTTTATGGTAATGGCAAAATTGGCCAAAGGCTTGTTATTTAAAATGATGGGATGCTCAAAAGCTCTTTCGCGCACCAGTTCAATAGCATTTAACAACGTTTCATGTGGCGCTATGTAATGATGAGCGTATTTCCCCCGATACAACATGGCTCCGGTTGAATGAAGGGCACTGGTTACCTGTTGTTGTGCAGGCCAGGAAAATGTTGTTGTATATGCACCGGCAGGCCAAATGGTATTACCTGTATTTTGCCATTCATTCCCCGCTTTCTCCTGCCATAAATTCATGTTGCTCCATGATATATTTACAGCTGGGTTGTTTTCCATCAGCGCAATCATTTCTTCCAAAAAATTGGGCTCCCACCAATTGTCATCTTCCAGGATACTGGCATACTGTTCTGTACAACCCGCAAAAGCAAGATTAAAACCGGCAACCGCACCCATATTAACTGTATGGTTTTTTAAAATAAACCTGGGATCGTTTAATGACTGTATGTAAGCAGCCGGAAACGGATCATCCGGGCAATCATTGTGCAATTCGCAAACCCAGTTTTGAAAAGTTTGATTGATGAGGCTTTCAACAGCTCTTGGTAGCAGATGATTCCTTTTATAAGTAAACAAATAGACCCGGCAACTAAGCACGTTTTTTAAATATGAATTTAAGATATTGAGTAGTTTTCCACCCTAATATAGATGCCAGTATTTTTGTATAACCACCCGCGGGGAAAGCAATAGATGAGCCGCCAAACTCCTTTACCTTTAAGGCGGCTTTTTGAACGATAACTTGGTGTTGAGGATAAAAAGTATAAACCAATCGTTGAAAACAATCGGCTGCAATTCTTTTTACCCGGTTACTGCTTTCCTGTTTTAAAAGATACTGTGTACCCAGATTTACCGAATGATAAGCCGATTTGGCACCTTTTGCCGAAGTTGTAGCTGACAGGGATTGAGCAAGTCCGCTCCGGTAATATAAAACAGCATCATTAGTAAAGCGCAGCTCACGGGCATATAGCAATACCCTGATGAAAAATTCAAAATCATTGATCAGCGAAAGTGTTTCATCCCATAGGCCGGAAACATCTAATATTTTTCGGGGAATAAGCCATAAGGCACATTGCAGCATTACCTGTTTATCCGTCATGGAGGCAATGAGCCATTCGGCCGGTTTCATAGAACTCGTTAAAAAGCTATCGTCTACGTGAAAGGTTGCTAATGAATTGTTATAAAACCTTCCCCAGGCTGCAAAAGCAATAACATCGTCATCACCATTAATCATCGATACCTGGTTGTGGATATAGTTGGGCGATAACAGGTCATCGGCATCCATAAATTTAATCAGCTTGCCATTTGACAGCTGGAACGCCTGATTTGCGGCAGCACATTGCCCTTTATTTTCCTGGTGAAATGCTTTGATCCTTGAATCTGTTAATTGATTAATAATAGCAGCAGTATCATCCGTTGATCCATCATTCACTATAATGAGCTCCCAGTTGGTATAGGATTGATCGGTAATTGATTTTACCGTATCGGCAATATACTCACCTGCATTATAAGCCGGCATGCAAACAGAAACTAAAGGAGTACTTTTTTCCATTGGGCGGTAAAGTAGGGCAGCTTGGCTTTAAAAATATAATGACGCACAATTTGTAAATCATCCACATCAATTTTACTGTCGTAAAATATGGGATGAAGCTGTTTATCGAGCGGAGAGGCGCTTTGTTTAAATAATAAATAACTCATTAAAGTTTGTTCAACCTGTGCCGGACCTGCATCTGGATAGTGGTTTAGTAAGATTTTTGCTTTTTCCTCCAGATCCGTGTAATCAATATCACCGTTATAGGCAATGATCCCTCCGTTCACACTACCCAGGCAGTTGATATCATGTTTGTTTTTCAGCGTTTTTTCGTCATCAACAAAATAGGAACTATCCAGATGCTCCTGCATGTAAATAGCGGTTTTACGTTGATATGCGTCTATGATCTGTTGCGGATGATTAAAAAAAAGCATGTCGCTATCCAGATGGATAGCCCAGGATGTTGTGGCATGAATATCTATTAAGCGCCTGAAAAACGGGTGCCATTTTCTTAAATAATTCAGCGTTGGAAATTGGGCAATGGGAAGAAACCGGTCAAGATGCTCATCAACACTTTTCTCTGAAATAAAGGCGATACCGGGAAAGGCGCGTACCATAATAGCTTCATGCGATTGATCTAATGTGCCGTCGGAATATATATTTATTTTAACCCTGCCCTGCAAAACTCTGGCCAGTGAATGAGCGCAGAAAATAGTTTGATGCCAGTATTTAGCACCGGTTAAATAATTAACTTCTATTAAATGATCTTTTGTCAGCGGGATGGGATAAATACTTTTAGCCACCTTTTTCATTTGCTGCTCACCCCGTTGTAGCTTGTACCAGCCGGTTAAACCAAAGTGATGGATATGGTACCTGATTTGTAAGGTCGGTTTAAAAAATATCTTGTAAATCAATTGCCCGATACCCATTTAGCTGATTAGTTTCTTCCAGGCCTGCGTATAATAATATTTTTTAGAAAGATCAACATAATGATGCAGAGCAGGGGGCGGGGGGTCTCTCAGAGGAGGGTTTACCTTATATTTATCTTTATCCAAAACAATTGATTTTTGCTCACCGATGAGCATGGCAGTTAAAGCTTGTTCCAGATAGTAACTGGAACCCTCTTTTTCTTCCAGAGTATTCACCCAGTTATCTACCGCCGACCAGTTTATTTCTGCACTGTTTAATCCTATAGCACCTACATTAAGCAAAGAAGGGATGAGGTGCCCGCTCAGTTTTTCCATGAGCTGTTTGGAATAGCCATAGCTTTCTACACAATCTACCATATGTATGGGCCGTTCTGGTTTTTGTAACCACTGAATGATCTCATGAGGGGTATCCCAAAACAACATGTCAGAGTCCAATACCAGTTTCCAATTTGAGCCAGTGAGGGTATGAATATCTGTTAACTTTTTTAAATGCGGGTATACTTTCCTTTTTTGATGTAAATGGGGATACTGATGAGGGGGCAAATGTTGCTGCAGATTTTTATCCACTTCGGTCTGCAGCACAATGGTACAATCTGGCAGTTGTTTTTGAATCTGTGCAACAAGGGTGCTATCAAAACTGCCATCATCTACCAATATAAAATGAAACTCCTCGTTGCTGAGCTTTACGAGCGACCGGATACAAAATAAAGTTTGATAGAGGTAGTTTTTACCGGTTAAAAAATAAACCGGCAAACCATGAGCAAAACACTGAACAGGGGGCAGTTTTAGGGATGCTTCCCGCATTTGCCGACTACCGCGTATCATGGCCCGATAGCTAAAATATCCACCAAAACGCCTATATCTTTTTAGCTGGGATAGAGGATGCCTGTAAAAGATATTAATCATTTGCTGTAGCATTATAATTTTACCCTCCCCTCAAATATGCCGCAGGCTCCTTGCCATTTAATAAAATTAACTTCGTTTTTCCAGGCTTTATAGCTGATATAAGCTTTTATTTTTCTGGGTAACTGTGTTTGTTTATTGATATTTTTCCATGGGTTGATGTGATATTTTTCAAGCAATTGAACCCATGACCTGTTGGTATCCCGAAGCAGCTTCGCCAGGTAATGAACCTCCATTCTTTCTTTAGGTATAATGTGCGATAGCACCAATTCTGGAAAATACCCAATTGCCCAGCCCGATTTTAAAATTTGAATATTGATCTCATTATCTCCGCCAGATGTTAAGGAGGTGTCGGTCCGGTCGGTTATGATACTTTTGTCAGAACACATGGTATCGATGTATGATTGCAGGGCAACCTTTCTGATAGCCATGCCGGCACCAATAGGGGCAGCGTTGGGATAGGTATTTTCCCATTTGTCAATGATAACCTCATTGCCCAGATCACGTAGGGCCAGGTTGCCGTAAAACTCCGTTAACCAGGCGGGGGGTACACATTCAAATTCAGGTAATGATTTGCCACCTGCGGAACCTATTTGCGGATGATCTTTAAATAGATTAATAGTTTTTTGCAGATAATCACTTTGGAGCACATTATCGTCATCAACCATAATTATAATCTCCCCCTTGGCCTCATCAAATCCTTTAAGCCGGGCATAGGTAAGGCCTTGTTGTTGTTCATGGACAATCCTGGAATTAGGAAAAAAACCAAGATCAAGATGATCTCTAAATTTGTTAGAAGAGTTGTTATCTACAATGATGAGTTCCCATAATGAAGTATCCAACGATTGTTTTTGCAACGACGAAAGCGTTTGACTCAGTCTTTTTAAATTGGGATTATAAGTGCAGATAATAACCGAGATATCCATTAGTTAAACTTGTTGATCACCTCCTGGTAGTAAGTGAGGGAGTTGGACGCCAGTTGCTCATCTGAAAATTTATCCTCAACTGTTTTTCGTGCATTCGCACCTAATTCTTTTCTCAGATCTGCATCTTCTATGAGCGCGAAAAGTTGATGGGCAAGACTTGATACATTCTCCGGTTCGGCCAATAAACCATTGTACTTATCTTTGATAATATCCATTGTCCCTCCTGCTTTAAGTCCGATAACGGGTTTCCCGTAACCCATTGCTTCAATATATATCAATCCGAACGACTCATATCGTGATGGCGCCACAAAAATATTGCAGCCGGCATAAGCCTTGTTCGTATCCTCCTGATTAGTTGAACCGCAAAATATTACTTTGTTAGTAATATTAACCGGATGCAGATTCCGGAAAGCTTTTTCGTAAGAATTCTCGTTATCGGTACCAATCAGTTTAAAAACTACTTTTTCATATTTTTCCAATACCTGAGGTATGGCTGCTAACAATAAATCGATGCCTTTTCTGTATTCAAATCGGCCTACAAACAATACTTCAACCTGATCCCTATTTAAGGTTTGAGGTGATGATAAAATGGGTAACGGAATACCATGTGGAATGATATGGAACTTATTGGTATTAATACCATATAACCGTTCCATTTCAGCCGCATGATGATAGGTATGGGTAACCAGGTAATTGCTTTTTTTTAGCATTGCTATCTCCATGTACCCCAGCCTTTTTTGAAGCCGTGATTTAAACGGATAATACTCCTCCATGATTTGTAAAAAGGTGGTACTCACCCGCACAATAACAGGTATTGAAGGTTTTCTTGTTAAAAGATTAAAATAGCACAGTGAGTAATAATTGGTTGTTTCAATCACATCAAGCCCATACTGTTTGATAACCCTGTTCAGGTTTTTATAAGTAACCAGCATACACCGCAGTTTAAGCAGAAAGTCAAGTACGGCCCATTTTTTTCTGAAAAGCTTTTTAAGATAAGGTGGTAACGCTATAGGGTAAGTTAATAACGTAATTAAAGGATTAATTTGTTGATGCTGAATGTTATCACCATCGCCGTAAGAAGGTCGTATATGCAAAATCACTACCCGATGTCCTTGTTGCGCTAATGCATTGGCCAAAATGGAAAAATGATTAGCTATGCCACTGTTAAAAGTTTGTTTATCTGGGTAATAGGGCGTAACTAAACCAATGGTCATCCGATAATAATGATTGAATTATTGATTTATTGAATTAGTGAATTTTAAAGTTCTATTTACTTGTTGTACCCAAATATCAAAACCCAGTGGATTCCAGTGCGCGTCACTTAAAAAGTATAGATTATGCTGATCAGATTTAAATGTTTTATAGATGCTGATGACAGGTAGATTGGTTTGCTGTTCTATCCGTTCCAGCAGGTGGTTATAAGGCATCCGGTTTTCATCATAGATGGACACCGGGTTAGGGATAACACTTAAAAATACCTTTTTAAACCCGATAGCTTCGTAGTAGTTCCTGGCTTCCTTAAGGTTTGTTGTTATCGTATCAATTTGCTGCGCAGTTTTATATCTGAAAGCCGAATGTATATCGCTCGTATCAACCGTGATGTTTAATAATAACCGTTTTTTATCTGTACTCACTGCAACCTCTTTTGATACCCGGCCAAATAAATTATAGTTGAGCGAAGCTTTTAATTCTTTTATCGGGGTAAATAACTTATCGTCAAATAGCAAAAGCTCCAGGTTCCGGCTCAGGTCTTTATTAAAAATGATGTTTCCTAATCTGTTTAGGAGAGAAGCAGGCACCGGGGTATTTGCTTTTATTTCATCGGTTTTGTTCATAACATAGCCGTTGAGGTTACGCTCGGCAAATTCCATGATCAGTAAATTTTGTTGGGTAGTGTCTAGCTGAATAGGACCGAGGGGGAATCTTCTGTCTAAGAAAACGACATTATCGAAACCATCAAAGGCATTGGTTAATGTTTTATCAGCCAAAAAACTATCGCCAATAATATAAAGCCCCCGTTTTTGTAAGTTCTTTCTGTTGGTGGAATTGTATTTTTTAAAGGGTTCCAATCTAAACCGGTATTGAGGTAAATAGCATAAGCCGTAAAGGTCGCCGTATGCCCAGCGGTCTGATCTTACAAAGATGCGCTGGTATAATGACCTGGGAGTATGATCAGTATTTAAATGATCAAAATACCTGTCCTGTTTAATCCGGTTAATGAACGACTGGTTCATGGCCGTTAATAGTATGATCGTACTAAAAACTAAAACCAGTATAGCAGTGATCTTCTTCATCAGAACTGAAAATAAATAAATTGGGCCTCATTAAAGATGCCCAGAAAATAGCAGGCAATAAATAAAATAGCCGTAGTCAATAACATGCCACGTTTTGACCACACGAGTTTACGCTGCAGATACCATTCGCCCGCTAACAAAGCCAGGATAATGAAAATGCAATAAAAGATTTCGTTCCATGGCATAATAGAAGCTGCGGTATAATGGAAGGAAGGCAGAGTAAGGATTTTGTTCAGGATGAAAAAACCTTCGGTAACCGTATTCGCTCTGAAAAATATCCATGCCAGGCAAACCAGGTTAAAGGTGAGTATCCATTTGAGATAACTAAACCCCTTTACCTGAATGTTGATTTTTTTCAATAGCTGATAGCCAATGAGCAACAGGCCATGTACCAGGCCCCACACCAGGTATTTCCAATTGGCGCCATGCCATAAACCACTGATGATAAATACAACAAGTATATTGATACAGGTGACCATGAAAGTTACCCGGCTGCCGCCAAGCGGGATGTAAACATAATCGCGAAACCAGGTAGATAAGGAGATATGCCAGCGCTGCCAAAACTCCGCAATGTTTTTGGATAGATAAGGCATATTAAAGTTCCGCATTAATTCAATACCCAGGGTTAGGGCAGCACCTACAGCAATGTCTGAGTATCCGCTAAAATCGCAATAGATCTGGAATGCGAAAAAATAAACAGCCACCAAAAGATCAAATGCCGAATGACCATGCGGATTGTTAAATACCGGGTCAACAAACAGGCCCAAACGATCTGCAATCACCATTTTTTTAAACAGGCCTATCGCTATTAAAAATACGCCGGTAATAAAACCTGTAGTATTAAATTGGTTTACGCGATGCAATTGTGGTAAAATATGCTGAGGCCTTTCAATTGGGCCGGCAACCATCTGCGGATAAAAAAGCACGTACAGTGCGTAAATACCAAAATGTCTTTCGGCTTTTTGGTTACCCCGGTAAACCTCAATGGTATAACTCATAGCCTGGAAAGTGTGAAACGACAATCCTATAGGTAGTAAAATATGCAGCAAGGGTATCTGCGGACCATTAAAATGATGACTCAAAAAATTAATGTTACCCGCAAAAAAGTCGAAATATTTGAATACGGCCAGTACACCAACGTTAGCTATTATACTAGCCAGCAGAAAAAACTTTTTGTTGCTGCCTTGTGCCTTTTCAATTAATAAACCGGCTATATAATCAATTACAATGGTGAATAGTATAATTAAAATATATACAGGTTTAAAATACATGTAAAAGTAGCAGCTGGCCAGTAAAAGCCATATCCAGCGTAATTTGGGTGTAAGCAAATAATACGCGCTGGTTACTACCAGAAAAAAGGTCAGAAACAGAAGCGAGTTAAATAACATTAGGAGGAAAGAGTCAAGAGATAAGAATCAAGAGCCAAGACAGATCGAAAAAACAGATTGTTATTTTTTCTTGATTCTTGACTCTCATATCTTGCTTCTCATTTTAAACAATCTTCAATAACCTGTATAATTTTAGCCTTATCCGGTTCAGGAAAACAATGCGTTTCCATTCCGGTACGGGTCCGTGGCCTTCTGCCGACCACATTTTTACATGATCTTCGTGCCATTTATTTTGGGTAGCTTCATTATGGGTCTTGGCGTCGTCATGAACATTAGCTACAGCTAGCGGTTGTCTTATCCGTTTGCGTTTATTGCCTTTTACCAACCTCAACCAAAGTTCATAGTCAAGTGCACAATACATTTCTTCCCAAACCGGTTGATGGATGCCTGCGCTCCAAAAGCAGGCAGGTTGCGATAATGATGGTATCTTTAAAAAGTAGTCGTATAGCGGTGGTACAGTCACCAATTCCAATTCGTTGTTTTTTTTATTAAAGGTATATCCGTAAACAAATTCAGTTTGACTTTTTAAAAATATATCAGTAACCAGATGAAATGTATTTTTCAGATAATAATCATCACTGTTTATCCAGGCGTAGTACTTACCGCTTGCTAAACTGAAACCTAAGTTGATAGCGTTGGATTGCCCTTTATCTTTTTTGCTTTGCCAATAACTTATCCAGGGCGAATATTTTTCCAGCATCTTAAGGCTGCCATCTGTGCTGCCTCCATCAATCACTATGTATTCCAGGTTAGGATAGTTTTGCAGGAGTACGGACCTGATGGTTTCTTCCAGAAAATGCACCTGGTTAAAGGATGGTGTAACAATAGTAAGCTTTGGCCATGTAATGCTTTCATCATATTGAACCGGTTGAGTTTCCTCTGTCCAGGGCCAGCCTGTTTTGTGGGTTTCTGGTTGGGGTAAAATATTTAGTAGACCCTGTTTTGTAAATGGTACCGTTTGCAATGGAAATGCCACTCCATTTTTTTCTAATTCGGCGCGGTAATGGAGCAGATCAGGCAGATGCATTTATTGTTTTATTTTTGATGCTGATAGACATATTTGATATACTTTTTCAAACTAACTCTATCTATCAATTTTATTAAATCCGGGTGAAATGCCTTCAGAAGCTGGTATTGTAAAACGTTTAATGGCTGTTTTGAACTGAGGCTGTATAGCAGGTTAATGTTGTTCAGATGTTTGCCAAGGTAACGATCAATAAACTCAAATTTAGATGGGTTTAATTGCTTCTCGATAAGTATAAGCTCTTTAAACCGATCGATATTATTATCGTTGGATTTTTGATCATTGTGCACGCGGTAAACAGAAAAATATTTTTCTGAGGGAATAAAGCTTACACCACTGGCCTGTGCGCGTGCAAACCATTCCCAGTCAAAACCAAAGTGCAGATCCTCCCGGAGTTTTCCGGTTTGTTCAAAAGCCTGTCTGGTCCAAAAGCTGCCGGGTTGTACAATATAATCGCCATGGTTAATGTCCCAGTTTTTTAAGGGATCGAAATAACTACCATGTACAAAATGGGTAGCCTCATTTAAATGGATACTATTGCCGAACAACAACTCCGGTCGCCTATTTGATAATACCTGGTTTACTTCGAGCAAGGTGCCGGGCAAATAATAATCGTCGGAATTTAACCAGCATAAAATATCGCCTGTAGCTTGAGCAAAACCTTTATTGATAGCGTGGCTTTGCCCCTGATCGGCTTCGCTAATCCAGTAAGTGATATGGTTTTCGTACTTCCTGATAATATCAAGGGTTTCATCGGTACTTCCGCCATCAATAATAATATATTCTATGTTGGGGTATTGCTGCCCGATAACCGAAAGTATAGTTTGTTCAATAAACCGGCCCTGATTATAGGAAGGTGTAATAACAGATATTTTAGAAAATGTCAATGGTTAACTTTAAGGTATTTATCGTAATGCGCTGCGAATAGCTTTTTTGATTTTTCCTAAAATCTGATTCATCGGTTTTTTTGCCGTGTAAAAATCTTTTATCACTTTCCAGTCATCACCCATAGGTTTTTCTTGTTCGTCAATACGTTCGCCAATAAAGCGATACCCTGTTCTTTTGACCGGAAACGGGGCGCCAGAAAAAAACTCGTCGTGAATGGTTGCCGAGGCTTTAAACTGCTCATAGATATCATTTAAAAAAATCTGATCGCTTCCATATCCCAGTACTTTTTTGTCACTGTACCCGGCAATCAGGGTATGCATATCCACGGAATTACCTTTTATTCCCCACATACCTCCCAGTATATAATGTTTTATCCCATCTACCGGGTCCAGATGATAAGGGTGATCCCGCATAATGTGAATGGTATTATCGCTGTCGATCCATTCGTCAACGGCCAGCTTTTCTCTGACGGATAACCGGGAGTCGCTGTCTCTGAATATGACATGGCTGCAGTCATTTAAATCAGCTGCGAAAAATCGCCAAAACATGCCGTAAACATTTTCTGTTACATGCACCGGCAGAGCTCCTGATTTTTTGATGTTATTGATGGTTTGCTGTGGTACGGTTTGATCATGATAAACAATTACCTGCCAATCAGGATATATGGTTTTGGCCTGCTCAATATTTTTAATGATGCCCACATTGTAAATGGGCTTATCGCCCCATAAACTGTAAGCGATATATCTCTTTTTATCGTTACTCAAGAATTGTTGCTGAGCTGTGGTGTTTTCTTTAGCCCGTTTTTAATCAGGTTATAAATAGAGGTCGGTATAACCGATCTGGAAACGAAAAGGATTTTAAAAATTAAAACCGCATACCTTATACCTGCTTTTACTGGCTTTTTAAACATTTGTTTTGTGATGTAGGGTATAGCCGATAAAAGCTTTGATTTTTGATAAACCTGTTCTTCATTGTTTAGCAAAGAACGGTCATAGTTTTTGCTGATCACATAATAACTGCCACCAAGCATTCTGGACTTGTTTTTTGACATATTGTTATCATGTAAACGGTATTGGAACAGCTTCTCTTCCATACCCAAAAAGCAGACGTTGGCTTTGCAGGCCCTTAACCAATAATCCCAGTCTTCGTTTCCATAGGCTAATGGCATTGTATCCATAAACCCGATGGTGTCGATCAACGTTTTTTTTATACATACCGACAAAACTGGTATATGGTTATGAGTCAAAAGCAGTTTATAAAGTTGATGTCCGGAATAGAATCCTGTTAAACTTTCATACACTTTTAACTCATCATTATTTAAATAATAACCGTTGGTAAAAACTACATCCGCGTTTTTATCGATTGCGGCATTCAGTTGAAGCCGGAGTTTATCTTCTGCCCAAAGATCGTCGGAGTCTAAAAATGCCACCCATTGCCCTTTAGCTAATTTAAGGCCGCTATTACGCGCTGCCCCCAAACCTTTATTGCTTTGGAAATGATAAACGATGCGCTTATCATTATTTTGCCATTGTTTAACTATTGCCGCGGTGTTATCCGTTGAGCCATCGTCAATAACGATAAGCTCTAAATCTTTATACGATTGTGCCAGTACGGAATTAATGGATTGTGCCAAAAATGCCGCTGCGTTATAAGCAGGCATTAACACGCTTATTAAAACATTATTTTTTGTTAAACCCTTATCCAATCTTGAGGAATTAAATGGTGAGTACCATCTGTTTTTTCTTGGCGGGCATACCAATTTTTTGGCGCAATCACCATTTTATTTGTCGACGGATTTAACCAGGCAGCCCACCAGCTAAATGAGCTGTTTGCGATAATGTGATGTTTACAATTGCTCATTAAAGCCATATCCATCCAATCCTGATTATTGATATCTATTATGGTTGCAGTGTCACTCAAAAAATCAAAGTTATTCCGGCACCATGCCGTATCGTCAGAAAAAATAAAATAATGGGCATTTGAAATACTCTTATGAATAAGCTCAACTGCATTTTTATAATAAGAGAGGGGTAAAACACCATGATATGCAGCAATGGCCGCTTTTAAATAATCGGCACGACGTACATGTATACTTACGCTATTGGGCAGTTGCGAAATTGTATCAGCATATGATTTTGCCTCACCCGTTAATGCAGGGAAAGTAAATTCTTTTAATAGCTGGCTTCGTATATTTTTAAAGTAATCTTCGTGCTGAAAATAGCCGTCGAGGTAAATTACTTTACGATTAATGATATTTTGATCCAGATTTATTTGCTGATTATTCTCATGAACTATGTGTATGTTAGGGAATAGTACTTTTTTAAGTAAACGATTAAACAATGTAGGGTTTAATATGACGTTGGAACGCAATTTACTAATGGTGCTTGCGGCAATATTTTTAAAAATAGATAAGCCAAATTCTCTTGGAGTAAACGAGTCAGTTGATATAGTGTGTTTTTCTAAAAACGATAAATCAAGGTATACCGGCTTATTGGGCGATAGATTTCTTGCCGCGGCGTACTGAAACATTTGGTTCCCCAATCCTCCCTGCAGTTTACTGATGATCATTGGACTTTTCTGTGCCAGATATCTTTTTTAACAAAAATGGAGTTGATGTAAGTATCTGCATAAAGGATATATCCCATGCTTAAAATAAAATTGATGATCTCCGTATTTTTAATGCCATTCCCCGATGTAGAAAACGATATAGTTTCGATACATATCACCAGAGGATAGCTTTTTGTATAATCAATAGATCTGATAATCAATTCATCAATACCTTCGGCGTCAAGATTTAAAAGCTGCGGAAAAACGCCGTTGTTGCTTTCCTGTATTACGTTTGCAATGGAATTAACGGGCGTTTTAATAACCCTCACAATTTTATAGTCGCCCTCACTGCTATAGTTTTCGGCCTCTTGTTTTGAAAACGTATTTAATGTAGGCGATGAAATAATGTAAAAATCCGCTTCTCCCTTATTTTCACCAATGCCGATGTTTAAATTGATATCCCTTTTACGGTATTGGGTAAATGGTTTAAAGAGTAAAGGGTCTGGTTCAATATTTATCCCCTTACTTCCTGACTCATAGAACAAGGCCGTATTACTTAAATAGAAAGGGTGATGGGCGCCAACGTCAATATAGGATGGTTTTTTTATCTGTAACTCATCAAAAATAAACCTGATGATCAGATCCTCGCCAGATTGGGAGTAGGATAATTTACGCCACTGTTTTATTTTACGGTTTTTGAAAAAAGGCACTTGATTAATTAAAAAGTTTATGCATGTATATCAGGATGTATTTGTTTAAATCTTTTTAATCCTAAAAAACTACGTTCGCTAAAGTATCGGGTGTTTATATATAACTGATCGCCAACCTCATTTTCAATTTGTGTTTTAATGAGTTTAAATGAATTAACATTCATGAATTTTTCTACATCAGTTCGTAAAGGTTGCTCGCGGTATAAGGGCGTTTCAGCAATTTCAAGCCATATTACTTTTATATTCTGAAGGTATTTACCTGCCCCGGTTAATACATCAAGCTCGGCTCCCTGTACATCCATATGAATAAAGTCAATTGCCTTTATTTGATGCTCGATCATGAAGTTGTTTAAAGTGTTGGTATAAACCGATATCGTGGTGTTAAACTTCAGCCATTTTACAGTATCTAAAACTTGGTTTGGTGCCAGTAATGAACTTGATTTGTTACCAAAGTCCCAATTGCTTGAAGTGTCTGCACCGTCTGGTTGTCCCGATGATACATAAAAATCCTGCCACCCTTCTGTTTTAGAAAGAGCCATTTTAAAAAGCTGAACCCGGGAAGCTTGATGGCGTGTAATATTATCCAGAATGAGCTGTTGATTTTTGGGTAATGGTTCAAATGCAAAAACGGAAGCGTTTGGAAAAAGCTTGGCATACCTGATTGAATCTTCACCTTCACAACTGCCAATATCAAATATCAGGAGCTTTTCAGTTTTCTTAAAGATCCGGAGTAAATCCTTTTTGATGGGCACATCCGTATTTAATATTTCCTGACGGTTAAACATGATTATACCGAGTGTGTTATTTTAATGTTCATTTGATTTATGAGTATGCCGGCATCAGTTAAACGTATGATGCTTTTATCCAGGCTTTCATGGGCTAATTGCGAGATGGTAAAAGAGGCTACATTTTCGATATATTGAAATGATTTTTCATAGGATGACAAACCCAATGTAAGGTTATAAGTGCCGGCAGAGAACATCAATGTATCTTCTGTAAAAACTGCTTCATAATTACCTTTTTCAAGATCAGTCTCTTTGCTCCATGTTGTTCTTAAATTTACATCCATAGCATTCATCAGGTTCAAAGCGATGATAAAATGATCGGTTCTTTTATTTATTGTAAAGTAAACCCTTACCTGCCAGGGCTGTCCGGCGGCTATCTCATTGATAATATTTGCATTGGTATCTTCTATTTGCAGCCGGTAAGCATAACCCGGAAGATCATTCGTTTTCAAGTGATCGGTTAGGTCATAGACAGATTCATTGAGTGCCGAATTAGTTAAGTAGGAACTGATAATAGATCGGCTGTTACCTATCGCATTAACTATTCCATTGTGAAGCAATATGGCGTTATTACATAGTTTCTGAACGGCGCCCATGTTGTGCGAAACAAACAAAACGGTTCGTCCTTCGCCTTTGCTTACATCTCCTATTTTGCCCAGGCATTTTTTCTGGAACTCGGCATCGCCAACAGCTAACACTTCATCAATAATTAATATCTCCGATTCCAGGTGTGCCGCCACCGCGAAAGCCAGGCGCACATACATGCCCGATGAGTACCTTTTTACCGGTGTATCAATATAGCGTTCAACACCTGAGAAATCTACAATCTCATCAAACTTTCGTTTGATCTCGGTTTTGCGCATCCCGAGGATAGCGCCATTTAAAAAGATATTTTCCTTGCCGGTTAATTCAGGATGAAAGCCGGTACCTACTTCGAGTAAACTGGCTATGCGTCCTTTTACCTTTACCGAGCCGGCGGTGGGCGAAGTAACCCGGCTTAATATTTTAAGTAAGGTACTTTTGCCGGCACCATTACGGCCAATAATGCCTACGGCATCACCTTGTTTAATATCAAAATTAATATCACGTAAACTCCAAACCACATCACTTTCACCTTTGGTTGTGCGATCATTTGTTTCGCCTATTTTTAAAAAAGGATCTTCTTTGCCACGTATCCTGGCCCAGTAACGTTCCAGATCGCGGGAAATAGTGCCGGTACCAAAATCGCCCAGTTGGTAGGCTTTTGACAGGTTTTCAACTTTAATTACGGTGCTCATTTATACAGTATCGACAAATGTTTTTTCAACCCGGTTAAATATAATAGTACCCAGCAACAGAATGATGATGGTAGTTGCTAAGCTATAGCTCATCAGCTCCCAGCTAAAACTTCCGCGCCCCAAAAATCCATATCTGAAAGTTTCAATGATAGCCGTTATAGGGTTAAATTTTACCAGCCAGCTATAAGCCGGATATCTGGTTTCGGCTACCGACAGAGGGAAAATTACCGTTGTTGTATACATTAATAAAGGTACTCCAAATGATACGATAAAAGCCAGGTCGCGATATTTGGTTGTTACCGCTGATATGATCATGCCAAGACCTAAACCCAGAGCTGCTATCATGATGATGAGTAAAGGTAACAGCAATAAAAAAATATTCGGAACAATAACACTCCCTTTAAACAGATACACCATATAAAGGATCATAAAAAGTAAAAACTGTACACCAAACCTGATGAGGTTGGATAATACAATGCTCAGCGGCATAATGAGCCGGGGAAAATAAACCTTCCCCAATAATGCAGCGTTGTCCCTAAAAACGGTTGATGTTTTGATAAGACATTCGGCAAAATAATTCCATACGATGGTTCCTGCCAAATAAAATAAGGGCTTTGGCAGGCCATCAACCGGTATCCCGGCCAGGTTACCAAAAACCAGGGTGTAAAATAAAATGGTGATAGCCGGTTGTATAAAAAACCAGATGGGGCCCAGGATGGTCTGCTTATAAAATGAAACAAAATCGCGCCTTACCAATAACAATAGCAGATCGCGGTAATGCCATACATCCTTAAGCTTTAGGTCGAAAATGCTGTTTTGTGCGGTTATTTTGATGTCCCAGTCTTCGTTTTCCAACATGCTTATTCGCTTAATAATTCCTGCAGTTTGTGTTCATAATCGGGTTGATTAAAGTAACGTAAACTATGTTTTTGTAATTGCTCGCGACGAGTGTCTGTTAGTGGCTGAGCTAATGATTCGGTAATGCAATCATATAATTCGGTAGCATTATCTGTGTTAACAGATTTACCTAATTCGCCATTGCGGATGGCATCAACACTGCCGTCGGCATTACCACAAATAACGGGTAGCCCGCAGGCCATAGCTTCAATAAATACAATGCCAAAGCCTTCTTTTTTACTGGGTAAAACAAACAGATCGGCTAGTAAAAAATGGTCGGTCAATTCGGCTTCATCAATAAAGCCTGTTAAAATGATCTGATCGCTCACATCATGATTGGCTATTAATTTATTGATCCTTACATCTTCCAGCTCATCATATTTTCCTGACAAGATGCACTTGATGTGCGGAAATTTGTTTTTCAACTTTCCTATAGCTTCAATCACCAATTCATGGCCTTTGTACTTTTCGGTAGAAGCCATGCGGGTTAACGTAAATACAATGGGATAGCTATTGTTAAGCCGGTAACGATCAAGCAAACTTGTTGGCTTTAAAAAGGTGACGGGCAATTGCATCAATGGGTCGATGGCATTATTCAACACCGTACAGATGTCTTTATCAATATGGTGCCAGTGGAGCATTTGTTGCCGGGTGAAATTGCTTACACAAATTATTCTGTCGCAGTTTTTCAGGAAACGTTTTTTTACGAATGAAAAAGGTCTCCACACCTCAATGCCGTGAGCTATCAACCAAACCTGACATTTAGGATTCATGATCTTGATGATTAACCCAATTACAGCCAGGTTAATATGACTTAGTATAACCACATCCTGAAAAGAGAACCTTTTACTTAATGTTTTTAAAGCAAAGCTTAATTTATTAATGCCAAATCCTTTAAAACTTGTGACAGGCAGGTATTCCGGCATCAGATCGCTGGTATGGTCATAGGCCGACCATAATTCGAAGTTCCATTTATTGTTCTGTGCTATCCGGTTCAAAGTATAGCCTAAGGTGCGAGTCATTTTTTGGATGCCGCCGGTAGTGCTAAACGTTTGTAAAGTAAGCAGGAGTACTTTTTTAGACATGGCCTTGTATCTGATAAAGTGCAAACGCTTTTGACCAGTGCATACCCTTATGTTTAAATTTTTTAATCATTGACTGAGCCGTTTTTCCTTTGTAAGATTCACTGTTACTTATTTGCGGGTGGGCCGTCATCCATTGCTGCAGCGGAAAGGAAAAACCCATTTTTGGGCGGTTCCATATTTGCGGAGGCAGCAGATCTCCAAAGCTATCAATCAGTAATTTTTTAGATGGTTTGCTGGCAAACCGGATAGATGGAGTAATACGATTGATGATGCCTGTAAAGTCCTCATCTAAAAAAGGTACCCTAACTTCCAATCCATGATTCATGCTCATCACATCGGTATCACGGAGTAACTGATTCTGCATATACAAATTGGTTTCGAGCCAGGAGGCATGTTCTTCATTGTAACTGTTTGGGCTGGCGGGATGGCTGGTGTCAAAAAGTATCTCCATAACCTGCTTACTGTCGGTATCCAAAAAATTAGCTATTTCCAAAGGAGAAAAGAAGCCCCTTAGCAGAAGGTAATCTGCTAAATAATGGTCGTTAGCTAAAAATGTCAGTTTTTTGTACTGATCAGGTAAAAATCCGGCAATAGCCGAAAATAAGGATGGATTAGCTTTTCGGAGATGCCTCAAATATTTTATCCGCCTGAAAGATGGATAACCACCAAAAAGTTCATCTGCGCCAATACCCGATAGCACCGCTTTTAAGCCATCCTCATGAGCGTATTTACTAATAAACCAGCTATTGATGCCATCGGTAGTTGGCATGTCCATGGCGGCAATAATTTGTGGCAAAAACGTATCAAAATCATGTTGCTGCACCAGGTGCGAAAAGCTTTGACCCCGCAGCTTATCTAAAATTACCCGCTGATAGTTTTGTTCGTTATAATTTTGCTCGTTAAAGTAAATGGATACCGTTTTTAACTGTTGCTCTTTTTTAAGATTTGCCAGTAAGGTGAGTAAACTGGAATCAATACCTCCACTTAAAAATACACCGATAGTTGCGTCGGCTATCAGTTGCCGGTTCACACTTTTTATCAATGTTTCTTTGATCAATGCGCGGACTTCGTTTACATCAGTAATCTGTTCCCGCACCGGTGTTTCATAGTACGGATTGATGTTATAGGAAGATGATGTAATATCCCAGCGTAAGAAATGCCCCTTCGGTAAACTAAAGACATTTTTTAAAGTAGTGTATGGTTCCGGGATATGGCCAAAGGCCAAAAACCTTACAGGCCAATTGGAATCTTTTTCTGTAATAATATTTGCAGCAGTAAAAGCTCTTATTTCTGAGGCGAAACTCAAGGCTCCATGTTGGGCATAATAATATATGGGTTTGATGCCTGCGCTATCACGTACCAGGTAAACAAGATGCTTATCAGTATCATACAAAGCAAAAGCAAACATTCCCCGGAATTTGGAGAAAGCGGCGATACCCCATTGCAGGTACGCTAGTATAATTACTTCGGTATCGGTTACCGATTTGAATTGTGCCCCAAATGCTAACAATTCTGTTTTTAACTCCTGGTAGTTATAAAGCTCGCCATTAAAGGTTATCCATATCTTTTGCCTGGCATCGGTCATGGGCTGGTGCCCGTTGCTGCTGAGGTCGATGATGGATAAGCGACGGTGCCCAAACCCAATGCTGTTACTTTCGTCAAAAAACAGGCCCTCATCATCTGGGCCGCCATGCTGCAGTACCTGGCACATGGTTTTTATTTTTTGATGTATCTCATCGGCCGATAGGCTTTTATCAACTATTCCTGCTATCCGGCACATGGTTGGTATATCTTCACAGCTTCGCCCCGTAAGTCACAATTTTATTTTGTAACTTATTAATTTACAGTTATTTAAAATGGTCAAGAAATCAAGGGGCTATAAGCAAGAAAATAATTCAATATGGAATAATATCCGGCCCCAAAAGAAATATTCAGGTACCGCTTTTCACTATTTTTCTTGATTCTTGACTATTGATTTCCTGACTCGTAATTCGTTGTATTTTCTTTAATGTTAAAAATAATATCCTGATTAAAAGCGCTCAATATAGGAGGCCGCAACATGTACAATAATGGAGCGCCCTATACTTTCAAGCCTTAATATCAATTGCTTTTGCGACCGGTATACCACCACCTCGCCGGTCATTCCTTTTAAAGGTCCCGCTTTTATAATAATCTTTTCCCCGGGCTGCAGATCCTCTTCCGTAATTTCCAGGTCGATTGAACTTGTCATTAATAACTTTAGCTCATTGATCTGGCGGTCGGGCATAGTGGCCGGTTTGCCCGAAAAATATAAAAAGCGGGATATCCCCTTAGTCATCAGTACCTCGGCCTGCGCATGTTCGGCGATGTTAACAAACACGTATGATTTGATAAAGGGTTCCTCGACCCACTTTTTACGGTCACTCCATTGCCTAAGTTGCCGGTATAGTGGCAGGTAAGCTAAAATTCCTTTATTGGTAAGCGCCTCGTATGCTTTTTTTTCGGCCCGTGCATGTGTATAAACCGGATACCATTTCTTCTTCGCGTCACTCGTTAGCAGGTCCATTATATTAAAAACTTAATATTTAAACCATCGTCTGATATTCCACCATTTGGTTTTGTTATCATCCAAATAATAACCCGAATCTTCATAACCATTGTAATCGGCATAATAGTAATAATGCACGCCCGAACTATCGCCGGTAAATTTGGTAGTATAATACCTGGAATGCAGAGGCTCTTCTTCAAAGGCATTCAGTACTATTACCGTGTTATTAAGCTGGTACTCCTGCGCTACACGCTGTGGTACGGTTGCCGCATAAAATTTTGACCTCCCTGACCGAATCACAAAAACATTAATGTCGCTCATCCGGATAAGCGGAATAGCATCAGACACCAGGCCTATAGGAGCAGTATCAATCATCACAATATCGTACCTGGTTTTTAACTGGGCTATTAAAACCTTCATCCGCTCGCTATGTAGCAATTCGGAGGGGTTGGGCGGTACGGGACCGGAAATTATAAAATCAAGATTTTCCTGTTCCGAATGAAAAATAATATCATCCAGCTCTTTTTGATGGGCCAGGTAATTACTCAGGCCAATATCATTAGATACATTGAATATCTTGTGTATGCGTGAGCGGCGAAGATCGGCCCCGATAAGCACAACCTTTTTGTCGATAAGTGAAAGCGTGCTGGACAAGTTAACGGCTACAAATGATTTTCCTTCGCCGGCTACTTCTGATGTAATACAAATAACTTTGTTTTGTTTATCGGATGCCAGGAAGCTTAAATTGGTACGAACAGAGCGCACCGATTCTGCAAAGATAGATTTGGGTTTAACAAGCGCCAGAATTTGTCCGTTGTTTTCGTCAATGGGTTCCGGAAATTTGCGGATGATACCCAATATAGGTACAGAGGTAAGACTTTCGATAGTTTCTTTATCGTAAATGTAGGGGTTCATGATCCGCACAACAATAATAAGACCCAAACCAATAACTAAACCCAGGATAATGGCCGAGCGATGAATATTATGCTCATCTGGTGTTACGGGGTTAAAATTAGGTTGTGCGGGTTCAATAATGGTAGCCCCCGGCAATATTCCCGCCCTGCTTATTTGTGCCTCCAGCTTTTTTTCTGATAAAAATGAATACACCTTATCGTTGATCTCAAAATCCCGCTGCAAACTCACCAGGTCGCGTTGAGCTGCGGGCAATGTCATGATAGTTTGATTAACCTGCGAAAGCTGACTGTCTAAAAAAGCAATGTTTTTTTCAATTCCTGAACGTAAAATCTTGATATTATTCAGTGCATTCAGCTTTATTTGTAATACTTGCTGGTTGATATCCCGGATAGGTTGCGAATCATTATTATAAGTTTTTAATAATGCGTTCCGTTCCTGTATCAGGGCATCCAGTTTTTCAACCATGGCCTGCAGTAAATGATTGTCGGCCCCGGCAGTGGTAAAATTTAAATTGACATTGTCTTTTTCTCTGGTGATCTGGTCTTTGAGTTGATCAATGGCCATTAACTGAATTTTTAACAGCGACTTGTTTGATTCAATTTCGGCTGCTTTTGTAACCGATGTGGTGGAAGCCGAACTTACATCCAGGATCTTTGATTTTTGCTTGTATTTTTCAATGGAGTTTTCCGAACCTTTAACTTCTGTTGACAAAAAAGCCAGTTGGCTATCAATAAAGTCGATCATTTGCGAAGCTGATTGTGCCTTTTGATTACGATCAAAAGAAACATACTCATTCATGATGCTATTGATAATATCGGCGGCAAACTGAGGGTTAGAGTCAATTTCCTGCAGGCCGATAATATTGGAGTTTTTTGATGTTTCGCCAGTGGCCAAGCCGGCTTTTACACGATCTATATAATCTTCGGGGATATTGAATTTAAATAGATAAACGGTGTTCTTGCTCAGCATCCCCGGGTATTTTATGGTGAAACTGGTAGGGCCTATATTTACGGGAGCATCATATCTAAACGTGTTTTGAACCTCTTTACCGGCAATTTTGTAGGAGAGTTCAAACGACTTGTTATTAAGCGCTTTAAAGCCTATTTGATCATGATAAAAATTTAAGCTATCAAACCTGATCAGCTCAATGCTCAATGGTTTTGAAGGATAGATCTCCGAAGTACGTACCCGCCCCATGATATAAAAGCTTATCCTGTAATCCAGATGTTTTATAGCGCTGAGGATGAGGTTGCGGCTTTGCAGTACGGAGGTAATACTTTGTATTTTTGATGGCCCGCGCTCGGGAACAGCCATTACAGTTACCAGGTCTGATATCTCCGATTTTTTTTCTTCAATTTTTAATGTTCCTGATGATGAATAGGTTTTGGGAGTATACCATAGGTAAGTATAAGAAATAAGCACAAGTATGCCCACGGAAGCAGCTATCCAATACCAGCGGCTCAACAATATTTTACCGATCTTAAAATAGTCAATTTCCTGGTTGGGCAGTTTTCGCTGAATTTTTTCTGTTTCTTCCATTAGCGATGGGAAAGCGTGAAAATAATTAGAGCTGTATTCAACAAAAGCAACACCGGTTGACTGAGCACGGATATATTTTGCAGATTCTCGTTCCTTACAGCGCGTTTGTTTTGGGCAATATAAATAATATCTCCATTTTGAAGAATGGCGCGCGAATCATTGATAGATTGGATATTCCGGAGATTAATAACTGTTACCTGCGGGTTTAGCTGGTCGCCCCGTATAATTTGAATATTGGTTTCATTGGCTTTATCTGTAAGACCACCAGCCGCGCCAATCATCTCTACGAGTGTGGTCCTGTCTTTGGTTAGCGGATAATTTCCCTGTCCTTTAATTTCGCCCAATAATGTAACCTTCAGGTTTACAATTTTTAGTTCAATGATAGGGTCTTTGAGCAGGCTTTTACGATAAAGTTCTTCTATGTGTTTAGCCGCTTCAGACCGGGTAAGGCCGGCTACTGCTACATGGCCAATAACGGGAAGGGCTACGGTACCATCATCATCAACCTGGAAAGTTTGCCCTGTACTGTTGCCCGTGCTTCCTCCCGTTGTGGTATTACTTACCGGAGCATCATCCACAATATACTTCACGTTTTGCAGGTTCCTGATTTGTAGTATATCCTGGGGTTTTATACGATAGGCAGCCATGGTTACAGCCGTATTTTTTTGTACCGAACTGCTATCCGGGCTGGCGGTTTTTTGTTCAAAAAGCAATTGGTATTGTTTGCTGGAACAGGAGGTTAAAACAAAAATTATCCCGAGAAATAAAAGAGTAAGGGTACAATGGCGCATAGAAACGTGTAGAAGCTAAATAACTATATAATTAGGGATTGATTTCAAAAATACATAATTTGCGGGTATATATATCGGTAATTCTTTTCCCATTTGTACGTTTTGAAGCTCTCCCTGGTTACAGTAGTTTATAATGCTCAGGATACCATCAGGCAATGTATCCAATCCGTCATCAGCCAAAACTACCCCAATTTGGAGTATATTATTGTTGACGGCGGCTCCACAGACCATACGCTTCAGATCATCGATGAATATCGTGAGCATATCCAAATTTTAATTTCAGAACCGGATAAGGGCATATATGACGCCATGAATAAAGGTATCAGGCTGGCTACCGGCGATGTAGTGGGTATGCTAAATGCCGAAGACCATTTTGCCGATGAACATGTTTTACATTCAATAGCAGATGCGTTTGCGCAGCACCACATAGAAGCATTATATGCCGATCTGGATATTGTTGATCAGCACCGGCAGATTATCCGTAAATGGCGCTCCGGTACATGTAACCATAGCTCTTTTAAGCTGGGATTTATGCCGCCGCATCCCACCTTTTATTGCAGGCGTAGTTTATTTGACCAATTTGGCTTCTACAGTCTTGATCATGGATCGGCGGCTGATTATGAATTGATGCTCCGGCTGATGTACCGGCATCAGATCAGGAGTTATCATTTAAAAAAGGTAATGGTTAACATGCGTGCCGGTGGCATTAGTAGCAAAAACTTAAAGAACAGGGTAAAGGCCTGGCAATTTGATTTGCTGGCTATGCGTCAAAATAGAATCCCGTTTCCTGTACTAACCCTGGTTTTAAAGCCCCTCCGAAAAATAGTTCAATTTCTTTAATTTCAACTTAAACTTAAATTATTGATACTCGTATAAGGAGTGAATAATTTACACTGTTTTTATAAGATAGCCCCCGCTAACATTATAAAAGCGCTTACATGATAGAACTATTGCATCCTAACAATTTTGGATATCAGGTTTTAATACTTGTAATATCAACTCTTATAACCTGGTTAGCCATACCGTCCATTTTACACGTGGCACGGGCGCGTCATTTATATGATGATGTAGGGCATTTCCGCAAACAGCATGACCATGGTATACCACGCCTGGGTGGTGTGGCCATATTTGTAAGTTTTATTATTACCACCCTGTTATTCAGTATTATAGATAAAGCCTTGCCCATTAGTTATTTGTTGATAGCCTGTATCATTTTATTTGCCATGGGTTTAAAGGATGATCTTTCGGGCGTAAACTCCAGCACCAAATTCCTGATCCAGTTTATTGTGGCGGCCATCCTGGTATTGCCGGGCGATATCCGGATCACCAGCATGTATGGCATCTTCGGTATTTTTAATTTGCCCTATGTACCCAGCGCTGTCTTCTCTATCCTGTTGATCATGCTGATTGTAAATTCCTTTAACCTGATAGATGGAATAGATGGCCTTGCTGCCACCACCGGATTGATTGTTAATGGTACCCTTGCTTTGATGCTGATGTCGGTAAAACAGTATGAACTGGCCGCTATTTGCCTGGCCATGGTAGGGGCGGTAGCGGGATTTTTACGCTATAACATCACCCCGGCCAAAATATTTATGGGGGATACAGGAGCTTTACTCATCGGTTTGGTATCGGCAGTGATGGCTATTAAATATACCGAGATCAGTAAGGTCAGCGTATCCGATGTACCGCATTTGTTTACCGCACCTGCGCTTACGGTAGCTATATTGATAGGCCCTGTTTTTGATACGCTGCGGGTATTCACCCTGCGGATATTAAAAGGGGTATCGCCCTTTGATGCCGACCGTAACCATATGCATCACCGTATGCTGAAGCTTGGGCTTACCCATTTACAGGCCACGCTGTTGCTGGCGGGCATGAACCTGGGCGCTATAGGTTTTGTATTACTTTTCAGCGACCTGAGCAATACCTTTTTGATTTCGGTGATCCTGTTGATTCCCATTATTTTTAACTGGGTGATCACTTTCTGCATCCGCTCAAAAGAGCGTGAACAGATAGCTTTACGAAACTTATTTGTGTAAAATTCATTAAGGCATCAGGTCATTTACTTTGTAGTCATTAGGGCATTATGTAATTAAAATGACCCAATGACTCAATACCTCAATGACTTAATTATTAACTTTGACCTGTTTTTAAAACAGAGAGAATGAAGATTGCTATCAATGGATTTGGCCGTATTGGTCGTATTTTTTTAAGAAATATTTTAGCTAAACCTGGTATTGAGGTGGTGGCTATCAATGACCTCACGGATACACAAACGCTTGCTCATTTATTTAAATATGATTCGGTTCACCGCGGCTTTAAAGGAACGGTTGAACATGATGCCAATAATCTTTATGTTAATGGACATCAGATAAAAGTATTTGCCGAGCGCGATCCGCAGGCCTTGCCATGGGGCACATTGGGTATTGACCTGGTGATCGAATCAACCGGAAAATTTACCTCCAGGCAAGGTGCCGAACTGCATTTGGCCGCCGGTGCCAAACAGGTAATTATCTCTGCCCCTTCAACTGATAAAAATGTACCCACTGTTGTATTGGCTGTTAACGATGGTCTGGTTGATTTGCGATCGCCCGTGTTATCCAACGCTTCTTGTACCACCAATAATGTGGCAGCCATGGTGAAGATACTGGATGAGAACTGGGGGATTATTGATGGTTACATCACCACTGTTCACTCCATGACCGGCGACCAAAGTTTGCATGATGCACCGCATAAAGACCTGCGCCGGGCAAGGGCAGCTTCGGCTTCTATTATACCCACTACTACAGGTGCTGCCAAAGCTATTACCGCTATATTTCCGCATCTGGAAGGCCGTTTGGGTGGGGCAGGTATTCGCGTACCGGTACTCAATGGTTCCTTAACAGATTTTACCTGCAGCCTTAAAAAGCTACCCACTATCCAGGAAATTAACGCTGCATTTAAACAGGCTGCCGATGGGCCTATGAAAAATGTACTGGAATACACGGAAGATCCTATCGTATCAACAGATATACTGGATAATCCGCACAGTTGTATTTTCGATGCACAGCTCACCTCTATTGTAGGTGGACTGGTGAAAGTGGTTGGCTGGTACGATAACGAAATGGGCTACAGCAGTCGTTTGGCTGATCTGGTAGAGGAAATAGCTGCGTTAGAGCCAACGAAATAGAACCCAAAGAGTAGAATCAAGATATTAGAATCAAGAATCAGGAATGGAAAATAATCGCTAATACGCTAATGGTTCTTTCTTGATTCCTGACTCTTAATTCTTGCTTCTAATAAAAAAACTATGATCAAATTTATAACTGTAGAAGAGTTATTGCCTATCCGCAACGAAGTGCTGCGTGAAGGGAAACTCACCCTGGATGAATGTATTTTCCCGACAGATAAAATAGAAGGGGCATTTCACTTAGGTTATTACCAGAACGAGGAGCTGGCCTGTATAGCCTCATTTCATCCTCAAAATTATGAAGGCTTTGCGGGCAAAGCTTACCAGCTGCGGGGTATGGCCACTACCGAAAAATACAGAGGTAAAGGACTGGGAAACCAGCTGGTTAATTTTGCCCTGGTTTACCTGCGCGGACAAAAAGCCAATTACGTTTGGTGCAACGCGCGTAAAAAGGCAGTGCCGTTTTATCACAATGCCGGTTTCGAGATCATTTCGCCGGAGTTTGAAGTGCCCGGAATTGGGCCGCATTATGTGATGTATGTTAAAATAAGATGAAGTTTGGGCCATTTTCAAACACCTTTTTTACTTTTTCGTTAAGAATTAAGAATAAAATGTTGAATTTGCGCGCCTTACAGTAAATGACCCATATAATTAATATGAAAACAGTAGATCAAATAAGTTTTGCAGGCAAAAGAGCCCTGATCAGGGTTGATTTTAATGTGCCTTTGGATAAGGATTACAACATTACTGATGATAACCGGATGACGGCTGCTTTGCCAACTATAAAAAAGATTTTAAAAGATGGCGGTAAGGTTATCCTGATGTCGCACCTGGGCCGACCGAAAGATGGTCCTAACGAAAAGGATTCCTTAAAACATGTTGTTTCGCATTTATCAGATCTGCTGGGTCAGCAGGTACAATTTGCTGATGATTGTATTGGCGCTGATGCTCTTGAAAAATCACAAAAATTAGGACAAGGTGAGGTGCTTTTATTAGAGAACCTGCGTTTTTATAAAGAAGAAGAAAAAGGCGATGTGGCTTTTGCCGAAAAGCTTTCTAAATTAGGTGATATCTACGTGAACGACGCCTTTGGTACCGCTCACCGTGCGCACGCTTCTACAGCGGTTATCGCGCAGTTTTTCCCGGATGCCAAATATTTTGGTTACCTGATGGCTGCTGAATTAAACAATGCCGAAAAAATACTGAACGGCGCTGCTAAACCTTTCACTGCTATCATGGGTGGTTCAAAGGTTTCTGATAAGATCGAATTGATCGAAAAACTGCTGGATAAGGTTGATAACCTGATCATTGGTGGTGGTATGGCTTATACTTTTGCTAAAGCAGATGGTGGTAACATCGGTACGTCGCTGGTTGAAGCCGATAAATTGGATCTGGCCATCAGCCTGAAACAAAAAGCCAAAGATAAAGGCGTAAAATTGTATTTACCGGTTGATAACGTTATTGCCGATGCGTTTGCTAACGATGCCAAAACCGGCGTTGCTAAAACCGGCGAAATTCCCGACAACTGGATGGGATTAGATATCGGTCCTGAAACCGTTGCTTTATTCAGCAAAGTGGTTGAAGAATCAAAAACCATTTTATGGAACGGCCCGATGGGTGTTTTTGAAATGGAAACATTTTTAGTAGGTACCAAAGCTATTGCCGAAGCGGTCGTTAAAGCAACCGAAAATGGCGCTTTCTCCCTGATAGGTGGTGGCGATTCGGCTGCTGCGGTAGCTAAGTTTAACCTTACCCACGAGGTGAGCTATGTATCAACCGGTGGCGGTGCTTTGCTGGAATATATGGAAGGTAAAGAATTACCAGGCGTAAAAGCTATTAACGACTAAATAAAATATCTTTTATAAAAACAAAAGCTCTCCGATTTTTCGGGGAGCTTTTGTTTTTTGTAAGGTTTCGCTGGATTTAAATCCTCGCAATTATGAGTACGCGTTAATAAGCAGTGACTCAAAAAGGGGGTGTCATGCTGAGCTCCGTCGAAGCATGGTGTGTAGACCTCTGCGCTCTACCCTTCGACGGGCTCAGGGTGACATCCCTCATTAGGAATTATTCAGCCTGTGGTCGGTGTTATCACCGTACCACTATTTACGTTTATTGAAAAGTATGGTGGGGTGATAACACCGACCATAAGCTAAAAAGCTCCCCGATTTTTCGGGGAGCTTTTTAGCTTATGAACTTACTCAATTATGGGTTCATGATCTTGATCAGATCTTTGGTTACTTTGTAATCAGGAACACGGAGTGTGTTGTCATGCATGGAGGTTAGCGGCGCGTCGCGGTCAATAGCATAACCAAATACTCCGCCTTTTTTGCCAGTTGTTGGCTCCCAGCGGGCATAATCATAGGCACGCCCTGTACCATTCTCCGGGTAAGTGACATCATCCCAATAATTGCTTGGGTAACCGTTTTCTTCATAAAATGAAAACCCGGGCACAAACTGAGTTGAGGTAATATAAGATTTAAACGTGTTCCATGTGCCTTGTAAGGTAGATGAGCCTCTGCCATAAGCCTGTAACCAAACAAAGTCGATCAGGGTATACACTTTTCTGAAAAGGCTGTTGGTGCCGGTTTGGTTGGTATCAAAGGTAAGCAGTTTTCCGGTGCCCGATTTTGGACCCAGGTAAGCCGAAAGCGCAGTGTAAACCCCAGCCATGTCGGTGAGGGTTGTGCCCGATGGGTTGCTTTCCACATCAATATCATAGCCATCCAAACCGTATTTGTTAACCACACTATCCATGATCATTTTAGCGGTTGTTTGGTACCCTGCGGTAGTATGTGGTACGCCCGACGGAATATTCAGGTTGCCTGTGACAATTACTTTGGTGCCTTTGGCATGTAACGAGCTCACCCATGCCGGGACGCTGCTGGCAATAGGCGATGTTTTGTCAAAACAAAAAAGGATAAGTACGTCGAGACTATCGGGTACCAATGAAAAGTTAGAGCCATTTACGCCAGGCCCATAACAAGGGCCCTGTACACGGTAAAAGCCTGCGCTAATTTCGTGTTTTGTGGCTTTATAAGCAATCAGGTCGGCGTTTGAAGCCATGGTTGTAAGCCCATTTTTAGATGCACCTGTAGTTGGTGATTTTGAGACAGTGTTTCCAGAGTTCTTTTTACAAGCCTGGGTTGCGAACAGAGCTGAAAGGCCAATCAGCAAAAGACCGGCTTTTAATGAAGATGTGTTTCTTTTCATAATTTGGTTTTTTGAAGGGTTTATATTTGGTGAATTTGTTTTATAATGTATCAGGGCACTTTCTCTGAAAAGAGCCCTGATACAAAAGCTGCTTATTAAGGTTTAATAGGGCTCAGATGGGCAAAAACAGAATCGGTATAAGCCTGACCCGCACCGTTTGCCGCATAAACCATAATTCCTGCTTTAGCACCGCCTGTTTTAGGCTGCCATGCGGCTGCTGCTTCGGCATTGGTCAAGGTGTTATATTGGGATGATACGCCAATCATTGTTTTGGCATTGCTTATGTATTTGGCCCATTGATTAAACCTTGATGTGTTATCAGAGAAATAGCCCATATCCTCCACAAAATTAAAGTAGGCCGCCATGCTGGCGCTTTGGCCTATGGCATTACCTTCTGGCGCTCCGCTGTATATGGCTGCTGTGTAGATGGTAGCGGTGTTTGATGATTTTGGCCCGAAGTATCCGCCGAGAGCTTTCAGCATATTGGTATAGTTTGTATTTACTGTTGCACCGTGTTCTATATCCAAAGCAATGCCGTCAAGATGCAATGAGTCAATTACAATTTGTTTAACAAACGCTGCAAATTGAGTATAGGTTAATTTAGTACCGGCGCTATTGGTAAAGGGTGTTGTGGTGCTCCATGAGGCCGCATCATCAATATTCATCAGTACCTTAACGCCTCTGCCTTGCAGCGTTCTTACATCGGCCATAATGGCTTTGTATGATTTGTAAGTGTTGCTCAGCATGATGCCGTTATGGTTGGGATCATAATGGGTTGAATCGGCAATTTGCCATGGGGTACCCTCAAACAATACCATCACATTGGCGCTTTGCGTACACTGCAGTAACGAAACACTGCCGTTATCAAAAGCGTAATAAGCAACCTTGTAAGGAGGACCGGCAGTAACGGCCGTTGAATTAACAGCACGTGCTACAGTAGTGTTTGAATTACCGGATGCCGGGGATAACTGTTCTGATTTTTTACAACCGGCAGAAAATAGCAACGCCAGGCCTGCTAATACAAGGCCTGGTTTACAAGCCTGGTTTAACTTTTTTACTGAATTCATTTTCATAGATTTTTGATAGATGGGTAAATAGTAATATTAAAGTTTGCTGAGCAATTGCATGTGGCATAGCCGACTCACCCGGTCTGTGCTTCGCTGGACCACCCTCTCTCCGGCTTCGCCGCAAAGAGGGTGAAGAAATTTCCCTCTTTCCGCCGCAGGCGAAGAGAGGGGTGACGAGCGTAGCGATGTCGGGGTGAGTCTATGCTGTGTGCTAATTTGATTATTGAATTTTAACAGAGGTCACTACATCATTGGCACTTGGCGATAGTGCGCCAAACCAACTGTTATTGGCCGTAAGCGTCCAGGAGGTACCACCAAAGTTGTCATTAGCATACATGATCACCGTCCAGCCGGATGGTATTTGTACCGATGATGCCCAATTGTCTACAAAGCCTTTGGCCTGCAGTTGTGCCAGGGTATAAGTGCCTTTGGCTATTTTTTGGGTAGCCGTGCCGCCATAGCTCGAATTCTGGTAAAAGACTACACCTGTTGTGGTACCGCCGCCGGCAACGGGATTCATGATCTTGATAAGGTCATTGGTTACTCTGAAATTTGGTGTTCTAATGGTATTGTCATGTTGTGATGTAAGTGGCGCATCGCGGTCAATGGCGTAACCAAAGGTTCCTCCTTTTTTACCTGAGGTAGGTTCCCAACGGGCATAATCATAAGCGCGACCTGTTCCATTTTGCGGGTAAATAACATCATCCCAGTAATTGCTTGGGTAACCGTTTTCTTCATAAAATGAAAACCCAACCACAAATTGTGTAGAGCTGATTCGCGACGAAAAAGTACTCCAGGTACTTTGCAAGGTACTTGCGCCCCTGCCATATGCCTGCAGGAAAACGTAGCTTATATCGGCATATACCTGTTGGAAAAGGCTATTGCTGCCTGTTTGGTTGGTATCAAAGGTGAGCAGCTTGCCGGTTCCGGATTTTGGACCGAGGTAGGCAGAAAGCGCATTATAAACGCCTGCCATATCTGTTAAGGTAGTTCCGGACGGGTTGCTTTCAATGTCGATATCATACCCATCTAAACCATATTTATTAATGGTACTATCCATGATCATTTTTGCTGTAGTGGCATAACCCGCAGCATCATGGGTTACCCCTGCAGGGATAGCGAGGCTACCGGTATAAAGTACTTTGGTGCCCTTAGCGTGTAAGGCCGGTATGTAAGTATTTTTTAAAGCTGTCCAGTAAGGGGAGCTGGGAGGGGTATAATCAGTAAAAACAATAGCTATATCCAGGCTGTCGGGCAGGTCGGTCATGATCGGGTCATTGGCATTCCCGGAAACGGTTCTGTCGCGCCAGGTTCTGAAAAAGCCGGCTGTAATCTCGTGGGCGCTGTTTTTATAAGCAATTAAATCGGCATTTGAAGTAGCCTGCGTACTGAGGTTGTTTTTGGATACTGCTGCCGTTTGTAATTTGGAAGCCGCGTTACCGCTATTATCTTTTTTACAGGATTGGGTACATGCAAGGGCCGATATGCCGAGCATAAAAAGACCGGTTTTAAGGGAGAATAACTTTTTTTTCATAATGAGGGCTTTTAAAGGGTTTATGTTTAATAAAATTGATTCATAAATATTAACAGGCAGATTGTATAGGAACTTTTTCCAAAAGAATAATTAGCCAAAGAAGGGTGAGACTCCTTCTTTGGCCATTATTTATTTCGTAGATCTTTACTCCCAAAGAGGAGTTCAGATCATTGAATTTTAACACAAAGAAGGGTGAGACTCCTTCTTTAGCTAATTATTTATTTCGTAAATCCTTATTCTCAAAAAAGAGTTCAGATCACTGAATTTTAACCGAGGTTACCACATCATTGGCATTTGGCGACAAGGTGGTGAAATCTGGCGTGTTTGCTGTACGTGTCCAGGATGTACCACCAAAATTATCGTTGGTATACATGATCACTGTCCATCCCGATGGCACTTTTACCGATGATGCCCAGTTATCCACAAAACCATAAGCCTGTAATTGGGACAAAGTATAGGTGCCTTTAGGTATCAGGCTGGTAGCCGTACCGCCATAATTGGTATTCTGATAAAAAGTTACTCCTGTAGTTGGCGTGGTGCTGCCGCTGCCGTTCATCAGTTGAATGGCGTTCCTCGAAACGATGAATGGCGGGGTGTGGTTATAATCGCGGCTCATACGGTATGCGCCAACGCCGGCAACCTTGTTGGTTTTGGCCCAATTAGTGGCATAATTGTACAGATCGGATGTTGCCTGAGCATCGCCGCCTGATTGATCTTCAGTACCATCGGCATGTTTAAAGCTATCGCCGTTAACCAGCAAAATAGTTTTATCCGATCCATAAGTAGAAGCTATCGAAGATAGTGGGAAGGAACTGCTGCTCCAGTAATGGCTTCCGGTAGTATAGGACTGGAATAATATATAGTCATAGTTGCTTTTGGTGCCGGTTAAACTGTTGTTATCCAAAGATCCGTCGGTATCATAAAAAAATACCGGTTTTTTGCCCATGCTTTTGGTAACTGCCGAGGTGGAGTTTGGCCCGAACCATTTGGCTACCGATTTTAATAAATTAGGATAACTGCTGCTGGTTACGTTTTTGTTGTCGATAGTGCCTGATTCTATGTCCAGGTCTATCCCATCTAAAGAGTCGGCTACAATATGCTGGTTATACATCGCCTGCGACCAATGATCATAAGTGCTGGTTGAACTGGCAACAGTCTTGGTTGAAGTTGGCGTAGCCGGATCCTTGGAAGAGCCATCAAAATAGGCATCCTGCAGAAAGTGGCACACCACAATCCTGGTTCCTTTGGCCTGGGCAGCGCGCCAATGAGATCTGGTGGCATCATTCCCGGCAAAAAACTCCAAAAAGTCGGTACTGTCCGGTGCATTGGCCGGATTGTAACTGGCTGCAGGATCGGCGCCATCACCTACCAAAAAGCCTACAAATATTTTATGCACACTGTTTTTGTAAGCGATAAGATCGGCATTCGAAGTGACCGCCTGGGTTTTTAAACTATTCTTGGATGCACCAAGTGTTTGTAGTTTTTCGGCGGAGTTTCCACTATCCTTTTTGCAGGACGAAGTAAAGGCAAGAGCCAACATACAGAGCATAGGCAACCCTACCCTCGTTAAAAAAGCATTTTTTTTCATAATAGGTTTTTTAATAACAGTTAAATAGAGCGTTGATAGAGTCAAGAATCGAGAGCCCTGGAAAATGATCATACATCATTTCACTTATGTCTTGATTCTTGACTCTTAATTCTTATTCGATTATTGAATTTTAACAGAACTTACCACATCGTTAGCATTGGGCGACAAGGTGGTGAAATTGGCAGTGTTGGCGGTTAACGTCCAGGATGTACCGGTAAAATTATCATCGCTGTACATGGTCACCGTCCACCCCGAAGGTATTTTTAACGATGATGCCCAGTCGTTCACAAAGCCTAAAGCCTGCAACTGTGATAAGGTATAATTGCCCTTGGCTATAGTGCTGGTGGCAGTGCCACCATAATTGATATCCTGGTAAAAAGTAACACCGGTAGCGGGTGGTGTAGTGCCGCCGCTGCCAAACACCGTTGCTTTACCATATAGCGCGTTAGATACATTGCTCAGGTAAGTGTGGGAATCGGCATTGGGCAGGTTATAGTACAGGTAGATGCCATAACCATCACTAACCGTTTGTGTTGCCAATGATGCAGCAGTTGATGCGCTGGTGCTTTGGATATCAATAGCAGCAGGACCTAAATTGCTTTTAGCCAGGCCCGGTACGTTAGGGGCACCATAGCTGCCATAATAAGCTTGCCAGCTATAATCAATTTTTGAGCCTACGGTTACACCGTTGTAACTTAAGTTTGATGCAGCAGGGCCAATAAAGTAAAAGGAGATGAGTTTATTGGGCATCAGCTGGCGTAGTGCGGTTACCAGGTAAACAAACGAACTGGAGTTGGGCTGCCCGGTATTGTTGGTACCATAATCGGCGTATTCATCATCAAAGTCAATACCGTCAAGCCCGTAGGTGGTTACGGCATTGGCCAGCAATTGGGCAAAATCCTGGGCGGCTTGCTGGCTCGGGAAATTGGATATACCCGCTCCCTGGTGATTGCCCAGGATGGACAGCATTACCTTAATCCCTTTGGCCTGTAATGGCTGTATTTTGGTGGCCGCGTTGTTTAATACAGCGGTTACCTGCGGGTTAAAGAATAATTCGGCCTTTTGGGTAGTGGTGTTGTAGTTAATATTGGCCGCGAATATGATACCGATATCAAAAAGCTGCTCCCCGGTTGACAGGGTATAATTGCCTACATTAAGAATATCGTTATTGTTTACTTCCACATAACAAACACCTTTGGGCCCGCTGACGCCAATAGCATTGGTGCCCAGTTTTGAGGAAGCGGTGTTTGTTTTTGCAGTAGGAGTAAGGTCTTTTTTACAGGCTGCTGTAAACATCAGGCTAAAGCTTAATAAAGCAATGGCTGTCCTGTTAAAGAATAAGTTGATAGATGTTTTCATGTCGGTTTCTATTAGTTTTTCAAGGGTAAACTTTAGGGCTGTTTCACTGTAGCTTTACCATATAGTGCGTTGGAAACGCTGGTTAAGTAAGTATGAACATCTGTATTAGGCAGGTTATAATACAGGTAAATACCGTAGCTGTTATTAACAGTTTGTGTAGCCAGTGAAGCCGCGGTTGATGAGCTGGTGCTTTGGATATCAATAGCCGCAGGACCCAAATTGCTTTTAGCCAATCCCGGAACGTTTGGTACCGAATAAGAGCCATAAATAGCATTCCAGCTATAATTAACTTTTGAGCCTACGGTTACACCGTTATAGCTTAAGCGCGATGCTGCGGGGCCATAAAAATAGAAAGAGATGAGTTTGTTTGGCATCAGCTGACGCAAGGCGGTTACCAAGTAAACAAATGAACTGGAATTAGGTTGTCCGGTATTATTGGTGCCATAATCGGCATACTCATCGTCAAAGTCGATACCGTCAAGCCCGTAAGTAGTAACGGCGTTGCTGAGCAGCTGGGCAAAATCCTGGGCAGCCTGCTGGCTTGGGAAGTTAGAGATACCCGCACCCTGGTGATTACCCAAAATAGAAAGCATTACCTTAATGCCTTTGGCCTGCAGGGTTTGTATGTAAGTAGCTTTGTTGCTCAATACATTAGTTACCTGCGGATTAAAAAATAACTCGGCCTTTTTAGTAGTGGTATTATAATTGATATTAGCCGCGAAGATAATGGCAATATCAAACAGCTGTTGTCCGGTTGATAGGGTATACTTGCCCACGTTGCGGATGTCGTTGCTGTTAACCTCTACATAGCAAACGCCTTTAGGACCGCTAACGCCAATGGCGCTAGTATTTAATTTTGATGAGGCGTTGTCGGCTTGCGGGGTGGGTGAAAGGTCTTTTTTACAGGCCGCTGTAAACAGCAGTGAAAAGCCTAACAAAGCAACTGACGCTTTAGTAAATAGTGAATTAGATGTTTTTCTCATTGTCGGTTTTTTAAAATTGGTTTATAAATTATTAATTGGTTAGTAAGCTCGGGAGCGGTATTTATCCATAGGCGTATCGGCTTTTTATTGGTGGCACAAAGAGATAATTGGAGATAAATTAATAAGGAGGGTAGGGTATTAAACGATTTAGCATTATAATATGTTTAATTAAATAACTAAGAAATGTTAAATATTTTTTAATGTCCGGTAAATTGATGAGCATATATTAATGGGTTTATATGCGTAATGATTTAATTGGTTTACAGCTATATAGACAAGTAATAAATAACAATTGCCTACAAGCATTTAAAATTTAATTATATTAATATCTATATTATCGCCATATATGGTTTAATGACATCATTTGACGCTGTAACCGGTAATATGCCATCAGGAAAAAAAACTACATTTGCCATGGCTTTAGGGGTATTCTGTACAGAATTGAGATAAACCCTTTGAACCTGATCCGGCTGATACCGGCGGAGGGAAAAGTTTGGATTTATTTTATCCACAGCGCTCAGTCCTGAGCCCATAAGTCTAGTTTTTATCAAAAGATCAACGATGAGTAAAAAAACACAAGGCTATCCATCTGTTTTAACAATTGCAGGATTCGACGGTAGCGGCGGTGCCGGTATGCAAGGCGATATCAAAACCATCTCGGCACTGGGCTGCTATGCTACCTCGGTGCTCACTGCGCTTCCGATTCAAAATACTTGCGGGGTAAGGTCCATTTATCCTATACCCGCTCCTATTGTCGAAGCTCAGTTGCAAGCCTTATTGGATGATGTTTTTCCGGATGCCATCAAGATAGGCATGGTGCATTCTGCTGATGTGGTTGAGGCCATTGTAAATACTTTACAACAGTACCCGGAAGTTCCGGTGGTATTTGACCCGGTCATGGTATCAACCAGCGGGCACCGGCTCCTGGAAAATAGTACGGTGGAAACCATCGTTAAAAAATTATTCCCCATAACCACTATTGTTACCCCTAATTTAGATGAAGCTGCGGTTTTAACCGGGATGTCAGTACATACTGTGGAGGATATGCGAATAGCCGGTAAAAGGATCATGGAGCTGGGCGTAAGATCTGTTCTGCTCAAAGGCGGTCACCTGGATGCCGCACAATTAACCTCCTTGTATTTTACAAACGACGGCAATACACAGGAATACAAGTCTGAAAAAATCGATACCCCAAACACCCGTGGTACAGGATGCACCCTGTCATCGGCCATAGCCTCTTACCTGGCTATAGGCAGATCATTACCGGATGCGGTAGTTCTTGCGCAGCAATATGTACACGAGGCCATATTGAACGGAAAGGATGCACAAATGGGCAAGGGGAATGGCCCGCTCAATCATTTTTTTAATCCGCAGAAATTAATCATCAACAGATAGGGCGGCACTTACAATTTCTGCTCTTTGGCTGCCTTTTCAATTTCAGGGAGCGAGTTTTTATAGGCCGCTGTATCCCAGGTTAAGTTAAATAGTTTGGCATACGCTGCAATAGGTTGCAGATCCACAGCTTTGCGTCTTTCGTCCACATGGTCGGGGTCTTCTATCGGATAAAAGCATAATTTGCCGGTTGTTTTGTTGTTGAATAACTGGCTGCCGTAAATCTGCTTTTTGCCCTGTCGCATGGCAACACGGTCTTCTAATAGTGCTAAATTGCTCGAGAGTGTTTTGCCATCTTTTACCGCTTTCCGCACCATGGGCAGATATTCTTCCTGCGTGGCAAGATCGGCATGCTGTATCACTAAAAACAAGCCCTGGCTGCTATTCATACCTACATCCTGCGGGCCAAGCCAGCCATATTTGTTGATGATAGCCCTTACTTTAACTAAATTTTTAGCATCGATGGCCCGTAATGCTTTTCTTGCAGAATCGATCCGGGCTTCGCCGGCTTTACTTTTTGAAATTTCACCCATTCTGATCCTGCCTCCCTGGTCGTCCTTATAAATGGTATCCAGCATGAGCATTACCGGTTTGTTGAATTTACTGCTGTCGATAGTAAAAGAATTTACCTGTGCCACGGATACCGACCGTAAAAGCACCAGGATCAGGACGGGATAGATGTATTTTATTTTCATTGTGATAAATTGATGTTTGGTATTGGTAAAGGGCTTATTATTAACGGGAAACTATTTTTAAAATTGTCTCTGCAGATGCTCATTCCATAGCAACTGCATCCGCAAGAATGTGCATCTGACAATCCGTGAAAACCCCGCAGCCCTGATGGATTTTACGCGATGTATTCAACGTAAAATCACGATGCCGATCGCGTAAATATCCCGTCTGCTTTTTCTTGCCGGTACTGCAATTTTGCAGCTCACATTTTTTATAACGAGGGAAGACAACAAATACTAATCAGCCCAGCACAGCACATAGGTAGAACGTTTTATTCCCTGAAACGGACAATCGTATGTACACAGAAAAAGTTAGAACATTTACAAAAAGAGAAATGGAAGTGCTCGATTTGATTGGAGAAGGATTTTCCTCCAAGCAGATTGCTGGGAAATTATTTATCAGTATTAACACCGTGGAGACACACAGGCGTCACATGCTTGAAAAAATGGAGGTTAAAAACTCCATGCAACTGATAAGGCGCGCAACACACGCGTTATTACTTACGGAGAGCGGATTTTAATAAAGAGTTTATTATTATCCCCATATTATTCCCCCCTTCAAGCCCTTGGTCATAAAACTAAGGGCTTTTTGTTTGTTGTTTACTCAGAGGCTCCTAAATATTTAAGTTACCCCATCTAAACTAAGGAGCATCCGGAAAGCAGGTTCTCGATTAGGAGACTCCGCTGGAGTCCAAATTTCTTTAATTTTTATCTATAAACAGGTGGCCTCTCTGAGGCCGAACGGCAGACCAGGTATACTGATTATCATATAAAGCATTGCCGGCACCAGCGAGGCCACGTATTTATAGGCCTAAAAGGCACGTTTTTTGGCCCCGTAGGTGCCTCCAGTTGAAATTTTATGTTGGGGAGTTTGTAAGTTAATTGGTTATACTATAAAGCTTTGTCGGCCCTAGGGGGCGTGTTATAGTTCTAAAAAACACGTTTTTTGGCCTCATAGGTGCCTCCTGTTGAAGTTTTAGGTCAGGGAGTTTTGTGAGTTAACTAGTTATAGTATAAAGCATTGTTGGCCCCAGCGGGGCCACGTGTTTATAGACCTAAAAAGCACGTTTTTTGGCTCCGTAGGTGCCTCCTGTTGAAATTTTAGGCTGGTGAGTTTTGTGGGTTAACTTGTTGTCTACTCAAGATCCGCTGCAAGAGACCCTGAGTTATTGGCTACAACAATGGAAGGCCTCAGGGTCCCTTGCAGGAAACCGCAAGGGGATGGAGCGTCTCTTGAAAAGAATCCGCAGGGGAGGAATATCTTACTGCTCATTCCAAACTTAAGACCCCTCACCAGTTGCCTCTTATATTTTATTCAGGTACATTTATCGCTTGATTGACTTATTAAATGAAAAAAACATTATTTATCTGTTTATGGCTGACGATAGCGGCCATCAGCGGTTACGCTCAACCCCTGGCGCCTGATGCCGAGTACATCAAGGCTAATTATCAGAAATACGAATACCAGATACCCATGCGCGATGGTAAAAAGCTGTTTACCTCGGTATATGTACCCAAAGACCAGTCGAAAAAGTATCCTATCATGATGGACCGCACACCATACAGCGTTGCGCCATATGGGACAGATGTGTATAAAGGCGGTCTGGGTCCATCGTCGTTATTTGTGCATGACGGGTTTATTTTTGTTTACCAGGATGTACGTGGCCGCTGGATGAGCGAAGGCCTTTTTGAAGAAATGACACCCGAAAAAGAGGTGCATAAAACCAAAAATGATGTTGACGAAGGCACCGATACTTACGATACCATCAACTGGCTGTTGAAAAACCTGCCTAATAACAATGGTAAAGTAGGCGTATGGGGTATCTCATATCCTGGTTTTTATACCACAGCCTCATTGCTGAGCCGCCATCCGGCGCTGGTTGCTGCATCGCCGCAAGCACCCATGGCCGATCTGTATCGTGATGATGCTTTTCATAACGGCGCCTTTATGCTGGTAGCTAACTTTGGCTTTTACCCATTTTTTACCAATCGCCAGGATGATAAACCTACGCAACGCCGGGTACCCGGGCTTAATACCGGTACCGAAGATGGCTATGATTTTTTCCTGAGAATGGGATCGGTAAAAAATACCAACGATAAATTTTATAAAGACACTATACGCCTGTGGAACGAGATGCTGGATCATCCCGACTATGACCAGCACTGGAAAGACCGTAATGTGCTAACCCACCTGCATGATATTAAAACCGCCGTACTGGTTACCGGCGGATGGTACGATGCCGAAGATTTGTACGGCGCTATCAATACCTATAAAACACTGGTGAAAGAAAATCCTAAAACACCCATTTACTTTACCATGGGTCCCTGGGTACATGGCGGCTGGGCCCGCGGTGATGGCGACCATTTAGGCGATGTGGATTTTGGTGGACCAACCGGGCCATTCTATCGCGAAAAGATTGAGTTTGCCTTTTTTAGTCATTATCTCAAAGGTACCGATCTGAACCTGGCGCCGGTATCTGCATTTGAAACAGGTACCAATCAATGGAAAACCTATAATACCTGGCCCGCAAAAGAGGCTGTTGAAAAGAAACTGTACCTGCTGCCCGGCGGTAAACTGTCTTTTGATGCACCGGCAGCTACAGCAGGCAGCTTTGATGAGTTTGTATCAGACCCTAATAAACCAGTACCCTTTATCAACACCATTGATATGGATATGAAGCGGGAGTATATGACCGGCGACCAGCGTTTTGCAGCTCAACGACCAGATGTACTCACCTATGCAACCGATGTGCTGGATAAGGACGTAACATTGGCCGGTAATATATGGGCCAATTTAAAAGTATCAACTACCGGCACAGATGCCGATTGGGTAGTTAAAGTGATTGATGTTTATCCCGATTCAACCAAAAACAATAAGTGGACAGGCAAGGATGTTTACCTGTCGGGTTATCAGCAAATGGTACGCAGTGAGGCTATCCGTGGTAAATACCGTAATGATTTTAGTAAGCCGGAGCCATTTGTACCGGGCCAGGTAACACCGGTTAATTTTGAATTGCAGGATGTGCTGCACACCTTTAAAAAAGGTCACCGATTAATGGTGCAGGTACAAAGCACCTGGTTCCCGCTGATTGACAGGAATACCCAGCAGTTCCAGGACATTATGAAAGCAAAAGACACCGACTTTAAAAAAGCAACCCATCGGGTTTATACCTCAAAAGATAGCCCAAGCTTTTTGAAAGTAAGGGTGATGGAATAGCATGTAAATATCGAACACCGGATGCTGAATGTTGAATATCGAAAGGTTTTGTCATTCAGCATCCGGTATTAAAAAGTGCTAGGGATGGTGCGATTTCTTCCCTGGGGAAGGGGGAATGGAATAGGGCAAACTATCGACCGGGTTAAAAGGTTGTCATGCTGAGCTCTGTCGAATCATGGTGGGCAGGCCTCTGCGCTTAACCCTTCGACGGGGCTCAGGGTGACAGTCCCTTTTTTAGCCTTTAGTTGGTTTTAGTATCTTTATCTGGGTTTACATAAAATCTGGTGAATTGTGATAATTTTTTTCATAATGTATTAACCTTCAATATGTTAAATGTATGTTAACCATAAAAAGTGTAAACCATGTAAACCCACTTTAACCTGTGGTCGGTGTTTTCATCGAACCACTCATAAATACCGATGAAAACGATAAGCTACCTCCCTAAATTACTTTGCGCCACCATATTGGTTTTCTTATGCCCTTTACTAAGCTATGGCCAGCACAGCCCCGAAAAAAAATATCAGCAGGACCCGGTAAAATATGATACCACAACCAAGCTTTTCAAAACCGCTTACCTTCCTAAGGCACCGGTAAAAGCGCCGAACATCGTGATCATTATGCTGGATGATGTGGGTTTTAGTACCGCCGGCAGTTTTGGGGGTTTGGCAGAAACACCGGTGTTTGACAGTCTGGCCAAAAACGGATTAAAATATACCAATTTCCATACAACAGCCTTGTGCGCGCCTTCGCGCGCAGCTCTTTTAACCGGGCGTAATCATCATTCTGTACACATGGGCCATTTTACCGAAACCGCTTTTGATGCGGCCGGTTACGACAGCTATATGCCCTTTGAAAAAGCCACCGTAGCCGAAGTGCTGCGCGAAAACGGCTATAACACTTTTGCAGTAGGCAAATGGCACTTAACGCCATTGGCCGACCGGACTGCGGCTGGCCCTTTCAATCGTTGGCCAACCGGGCGCGGTTTTGATCGTTTTTATGGTTTCCTGGAATCGGCGACCGATCAGTACTACCCGGTACTTTGGGAAGGCATAACCCGGGCGCGGGTAGATACCGGGAAAGGGACGCATTTAACTACCATGCTGGCCGACAGGGCTATTGATTATATTCGCAATCAGCACAAAGCAAATCCGCAGAAACCGTTTTTTCTGTATTTTACACCGGGTGCGGTGCATTCGCCCTTACAAACGGATAAGCAATGGATAGATAAATACAAAGGTAAATTTGATATGGGCTGGGATAAATACCGCGAGTTGGTGCTGGCCAATCAAAAACGCCTGGGTGTAGTACCTGCCTACGTTACCCTACCGCCCCGTAATGAAAAAATAACGCCCTGGGCAAGTCTTACGGCTGATGAAAAAAAGGTAATGGTCCGGGCTATGGAAGCACATGCCGGCTTTTTATCGCAAACCGATCACGAGATAGGCCGGGTGATTAATTATTTAAAACAAACCGGGCAATTGGAAAACAGTGTGGTGATGGTCATCATCGGCGATAATGGCGCTACCAAATATACCGCCGACATACCCGGCGTACCCGAAGGAATGGAAAAGGCCAGCCATGAAGAGCGGGTGAAAGCGGCATTGGAAAACATAGATCAAATAGGCAGAAAGAATTTTAAGGGTGATATACCCCTGGGCTGGACACAAGCCACCAATGCTCCCTTTAAACTCTGGAAAGGTGATGCTAATGCGGAAGGGGGAACGCACAATCCCATGATCCTGTATGCTCCGGGTTTTATAAAAGAAAACGGAGGCATCCGCAATCAATACGTACACTTGATTGATGTATGGCCAACGGTGATGGAGCTTATAAAGGCGAAGGTTCCGGCATCGGTCAATGGTTACCAACAGGCGCCTGTGGAAGGAACAAGTTTTGTATATACGCTGAATGATCCTGCTGCTAAAGACAGGCACACGCTGCAATACTATGAAAGCGGGGCTTCCAGGGCTTTGTATAAGGATGGATGGAAAGTAGAGGCTTATCATCACCAGGGGCAATCGTACCTGAAAGATACCTGGGAACTATATGATATGCAGCACGATTTTAATGAGCATTTTAACCTGGCCGCAAAATATCCCGAAAAGGTAAAAGAATTGCGGACCTGGTTTGAGATTGAAGCCAAAAAGTACCATGTTTACCCGCTGCATGATTCCTGGTTCCCGGCAAACAAATATTTACAGATAAGCGATAGCCGGGAAAAAGAAGCGCAGGATGATGAATAATATGGGCCCCTTGTTAGATTACTATTGTATTTTTGTATAAAATCTGTTTTATTACATATGGAGTTTTTACAACCAACTGTTATCGACACAAAAGTGATCTCGGCAGAACATCCGCAGGATTATTTTAATACCATTCTGAGCAGCGTGAATGATCATATCGTGCGGATAGGCATCATGACCGAACCTTATTTCTGGCACCTGCATCCCAACTCCGACGAAACCTTCCTGGTACTGGAAGGCACCCTGCTCATCGACCTGGAGACCGGGACTATCGAATTACAGCCCGGGCAATTGTTAACCATTCCTAAGAACATGCGTCACCGTACCCGTCCCGGAGGGGAAAGATCCGTAAACCTTACTATTGAGCACCAGCAAACAGAAACGGTAATGGGCTAAATTAAATATCTTCCCAAAGCTCAATGCTGTTTCCTTCAGGATCAAGAATGTGAACAAATTTGCCGTAATCATAAGTAGCTATTTCATCAATAATGGTTACACCATCATTTTTTAGCTGCTCTACCAACGCTTCGATATTCTCGACCCGGTAATTGATCATGAAGTCTTTTTTCGAAGGTTCAAAATATTTAGTGTCTTTTGCAAAAGGGCTCCAAACAGTAGTGCCCTCTTTATCGGGATCATCTGCATCTCTCCATCTAAACATGGTGCCATATTGCTCAACAGGCAGTCCCAGATTTTGAGAATACCAGTCCTTCATTTTCTGCGGATCATTACATTTAAAGAAGATGCCGCCTATGCCGGTTACTTTTTTCATATAGCTAAATTTAAACAAATTAACCATATAAAATAGTCGGCACCCCAAAAAGATTTGATGTACCAACAGACAGAAACTATAAGGGGTAAAGTATGTAATCATGCTGATTTTTCTTGTATTGCCGGTCAGGATTTTGTATATTAGTACAAGCAGCCCGGTTTCTCCGAAAAAGAGAGAAACCGGGCTGTTTGGTTAAGGAAGAATAAGCCCAAAAATCAACTGTTTTGCAGGTAGTTATTTGATATTCAGAAAATTAATACTTTTTAAACCGCTCAAAACTCATCTAAAATTTGTTAAAAAGTGTTAAAATCGATGGTTTTGAGTGAATTTTAAGCAGTTTTTGATGTGTTTTTGCCCTGTTTTTGAGCAGAAAAGTGTTAAAATAAAACTTTAAAAAGTTTTTGTTGCCGGTGCATCAATAAGGGTCTGGGATAAAAATAACGGTTGTGGTGTAATGCGGGATTTGCGTTAAACTATAGTTTTGGAGTTAAAACCTGAAGATCCCAACTTTATCAGTGAAAAAGTGCATGAAAAATCTACTGTTTATTTTGTTGCTGTTTGCTATAACAGGCGCTTATGGTCAGCAAACTAAGGTTGAAAATAATGTGTTATATAAATCTGTAACACTACCAAAGGATGATGCCCGGTTTCTGGCTTTAAAGCGTACGGCTCAAAAATATATACCCCAGTTTATTGATAGCCTGCAAAAACACGGAAGCGATACCCAGGGCTACAGGTTTGTAGTAAAATCTGATTTTGTGGAGGGCGATACCCATGAGCATATGTGGTCGGAAGTGGTGGGTTATAGCAATGGTTTTTTTAAAGCCATATTCATCGATTCGCCATTTACGCTTAAAAATATTAAGCTTGGCGATAAGATCAGCATTAAAGAAACTGATGTAGAAGATTGGGCTGTCAACAATCTGAGAACAAAACAAATAACAGGCGAGTTTTCAGAGAAATACCTGAACAGTAAACCCTAGAAAAAGTAGTGGAATTATATCCCTGTTAAAATTGCCGGGCTCCCATTTGGCGAAACCTGATATAGTACATAAGTACCCTTTGTATCGATGGTAGTGGTAATGGTTTGCTTTTTATTGCCTTGTACAATATTTACATTTTTCCAATCGGCGGGTACATAGGTTTTAAGCGTAAGCGGGATATTATAAAAAACTTTGCTAAGCGGGTGGTTGATAGTTACGATTACCTGATGGCCTTTCAAGCTGCTTTGTAATTTGGCGCTTTGCCTTTCGCGCATGTACTTGGTTACATCGCCAAAAGTAGCCACCCAAAGCTTGTCCTGGTGGTTTTTAATATAAGTAAAATACTCATCCAGTTCCTGGTGGGGCAGGGCTTCCCAGCCTATCCCGTCCACACCATGATGGGTAAGTACCAGCCAGGTATCCTTCCTGTTCATGGTGGTATCAACCCAGGCTTTCATCATGGGCAACGGTGTTTGGGTAGTTGCACCGCGCTGGTATTGAACATACTCCTTGTTGGTATTGCCGGGAGTATCCCGGCTGCTGCGACTTATTTCTTTGAGCCAGGGTTCGGGCATACGGTTACGCAGGGCAGGATATACTTTAGCCAGGTAAGCAACAGCACGTTCATTCTCGGTACCAAATGGCCCCTCGGCACTAAAGGTGTATGGAATGCCCAGGTGGTTTAAAACATCCAGCCGGCTTTTTTCGGCTTCGTACATTAAATTGGTTTCGTCAAGGGCTGCCAGGCGGGGATGGGTTACCATATGGCTAGCAAATTCATGGCCTTGCGCGGCATAGGCTTTAATCTGTGCCCAGGTAGTGCCATGGGCATCTTTATATTCGTCGTTATGTTGTACACCGGGTTTAAATTCGCCATTTCGCACTTTGGCGTAACATTCATCAATGGCTTTATAAGCAGCTTCGGGTTTGCCTGCATCTATTAATGAACCCGCCTTGTAATGATAATCCAGCGGACCGATCAGCCCAAGATACCCGGCTGCCGAAGCACGCTCAAAGAAATTATCCTTATTAGTAGGTATGGTAGCTGTTTCCCTGATGATATCTTTTACCGGGCGACCAATGAACCGGCCATGATATTGTGAACCCTTTATTTGCCCGGTGATAATAAAAAATGTAGCAGGTAGCTGTAGTCTGTTGAGGATAGGCAGGGCCACTTTAAACTGGTTAATGGAGCCATCATCCCAGGTAATAGATACCGCCCCGTTACGGCCGTATTGCCATTTGGTTACCTGAGTTTTACCTGGTTGGGCTTTCGCTAACGGACTCAAAAGTAGGGCGACAATAACTGGCAAGAACAGTTTTTTCATTATAAAAAGGTTTATGTAGCTAATATAATCACGGTGAGGAAAGATATGGGTTTATTAATCGCTTTGTAACGAAATAGTTAGGAAGTATGTAGATAGTTTTTATTAATTTAAACTAATTCTAAATAATGTTTGTGGATTGAGTTCGCGTTATTACTTTTGCGCTTGGTTAGGCTATTGAAAATATTACGATTTTTACTGATACAGCGGCAATGAAGGTTTTTTTTCGCACCATACATCTTTACCTGAGCCTTGTGGCTGGTATTGTTATTTTTTGCTCGTGTTTTACAGGTACCATGCTGGTATTTGAAAAAGAGATACAGCATGCGCTTCATCCGCAACGTTATGCTATAAAACCAGAACAGAACAGAATGGCTTTGGCAAGTCTGGTTCCAATAGCTCTAAAACAGGTGCCTAAAGCTAAGCTCTCATCGGTTATGGTATATAACGACCCCGGGCGGGCCGCAGAATTAGCGGTAATCATTCCTGAGAAGAAAAAGAATGACGCTGAGCAACCAGCTCTGAAAATCGGAAAAGGCAAAAAGGATCATGGTCATGACCATAAAGACAAGAAGCCAAAAGCCGACGAGAAACCAAATATTACCCTTTTTGTAAATCCCTATACAGGTGAGGTGATAGAGCAGTTTAACCGCCGCCAAACTTTTATGTATAAGGTGGAGATGTTTCACCGCTTTTTGCTGGGCGCGAAGAATAGTCTTGGCGATTGGATCATATCATTATCTACGCTTATTTTTCTGTTTATATTGATCACGGGGGTGATACTATGGTGGCCCAAGACAAAAGCCATCATGCGGCAACACCTTAAAATTAAGTGGGGTGGCAGTGCTAAAAGATTAACACATGACCTTCATATAGTCACCGGGTTTTATACTTCAGTATTTTTGATCGTAGTAGTATTAACCGGGCTCATCATGACCTTTAAGTGGGCTAATGTGGCTTTGTTTGCCATTACGGGTTCAAAACCACCTGTTAAAGAACAATCCAAAGCCCCATTGTCTGTATACAAACCGGATGCGGAGGCTTTATCTGCTGATGCGATTTTAGCCGATATGGGTAAAACAATTACTACCGCTGAATATTATAGCGTTCGGTTGCCACGCGATTCGTCTGCTACTTATACCGTAAATGTTTGGCCGGAAGGGGCTATCGAAACCACTGCAGATATCTATTATATAGATCAGTATAGTGGCGGCTTAGCTGGTTCTCAAACTTTTGCCTCTAAAAGTTTAGGGCAACGGGTAAGGGCATATGTGAAACCGGTTCATACAGGTGCCGTATATGGCTTACCTACCAAAATACTCAGCTTTGTGGTTTGTGCATTATCGCTCATATTCCCGGTAACCGGGGTAATGATGTGGCTAAATCGTACAAAGAAAAAGAAACCACGCGCAAAGACATTGGTTGCAGCTTAAATTAAATATAAATTTATTGACCTGGTCTGATTTTCTGTAGTAAGCAGGATTTTAGCTAGTCTTTTATAAACATCGTCCTTTGCCCTGGGTTGGATGCGTCCTGTTTGTTTTGAGGTGAAAGTGCATCTGTTTCCCAAACAAATTGAGCCATGATATGGCTAATCGAAACTTCATTTTAATAGTAAATTATTTAATAAAAAAACGCAAGCGTTTGTTTATATATTTGATATGTATTTTACATATTTAATACATGGCAATTAAATAATCGAGCCTGAAACCGAATAACATACCCTACCTATGCTTTCTCTTTTTGAATCTAAAACTAACGGCCCCAAGGCGGCAAAAATCCTGCTTGACATTTTGAATGTTAAAGTTACGGCAACAACACTAACCCGGGAAATAGAAGAGCATCCGGATTACCCCAGCTTGTTGAGTATAAGTGATGTGTTAAACAATCATGGCGTTGAAAATATGGGGATAAGAGTTGATCCTGATAAATTTACGGAACTTCCCTGTCCGTATATTACGCAAATAAGGTGGGGAAAGCAGCCCGCAAATCTTTTTACAGTTGTAAAAGACGTGGACGAAAATACCATCCATTTTTTTGACCCGGAAAAACATCGGTGGACTTCTCTTGATAAGCCGAGTTTTTTAAAAGGATGGTCGGGCTTTGTTTTGTTAGCCGAAGCTAAAGATGATGCCGGTGAAAAGGATTATAGTACAAAGGCAAAGGAAGAAAATAGGAAAAGTATCATTCAGTATCTAATTGCCTTTTGTATCCCTGCTATAGCTGTTATCGCGGGGCTATTGACCTTGGCGCAAGTGGGTGCAATTGCTTTACTGCCGGTTATTTTTACTTTGTTAACGCTTGCGGGTGCCATTACCGGGGCTTTATTGCTTTGGTACGAGATCGATCAGCATAACCCTGTATTGCAACAGATTTGCAATGCCGGTAAAAAAGTAAACTGCGGAGCTATATTACAATCCAAAGCCGCAAAAATTGGCGGCATTAGCTGGAGCGCTTTAGGCTTTAGTTATTTCATGGGTATATTGCTGTTGTTGTTATTTTCAGGTATAACCAATCCTGCTGCTTTGTTTGCTATATCCTGGTTAAATGTAATAGCCGTACCATATGTGATCTTCTCCATTTACTATCAGTGGCGTGTGGCCAAACAATGGTGTGTATTGTGCTTATGTGTGCAGGGTTTATTAGTACTGCAGCTGGCAACTGCCCTTTTAGGCGGTTGGCATACTTTACTATCATTTAATGTTATTGAACCTGGATTGATCATACCAGTTTTAACGGCTCTTGTTATTCCATTTATCGCCGCAACTTTGTTAATCCCGGCTTTTCAAAAAGCTAAAGGAAGTAAACAGATTAATACTGAACTACAAAAACTAAAACATAACAGGCAGATATTTGAAGCATTGCTTGAAAAACAAAAGCGGGTAGTTAATATCCCCGCCGGACTTGGCATAACATTGGGTAACCCTAATGGAATTTACAAATTGATCAAAGTATGTAATCCTTATTGTGGCCCCTGCGCTAAAGCCCACCAGCCAATGGAGGATCTGTTGGAAAACAACCCGGACGTTCAGATACAGATATTATTTACGGCTACAAACCAGGAAGGAGATACGAAGGCTCCTCCTGTAAAACACTTGTTAGCCATCGCCGAGAAAAATGAAGAGCCTGTTATAAAACAAGCCTTGGATGACTGGTATCTGGCCGAAAAGAAAGACTATGAAGTATTTGCTGCCAAATATCCGATGAATGGAGAATTGAGACAGCAGGATGCTAAAGTTGAGGCTATGAAAAATTGGTGTGATACGACAGGAATAGAATTTACACCTACCTTTTTTGTTTCTATGCCCAATGAGGAGAATGAAACGATATATTATCAATTACCTGAAATATACAGTGTAATTGATTTAAAGTATTTCTTTGCTGTATAAAATAAATGTTGAGTAAGATTTATTATAATGGAATGAGCCGGCTCAAACAGCCTTTAAAAACGGTCGACCGGCTCATTCCATTATTTTAGCGGGGTTGTTGCTGTGTTACACAATGTATCATTCCGCCATTGGCATACAAGTTTCTTACGTCTATCCCAACTACAGTTCTGTTAGGATATAAACTTTGTATAATCCTGTTTGCTACCGCATCATTGGCGTCATTATAATTAGGAACCAGCACTTTTTTATTTCCTATATAATAATTTACATAAGAGCCTTTGTAATCCAGTTTTTTGCCATAAGTTGTTTCTACATTGTTTTGGGTTAATGGAAGCTTCACTATGCGGTAAGGAGCGCCATTTTTATTAGTAGCCGCATAAAGTGTATTAATATCGTCTTCAGGAATCTGCCAGTCTAATAAATCATCATAGTCCATGGTTACCAGGGTGCTTGCATTAGCAAACCTTGCAAATCCGTCTATATGCATATCGGTAATTTCTAAACCGGCTTTTCCTTTTAGCCAGATAAATTTGGTTACCCCCAGGTATTTCGTAAAAATAGCTTCCGCCTGTGCCTGTGTCATGCCCGGGTTTCTATTATTATTGAGTATGGCACTTTTGGTTGCCAGTAAAGTGCCGCTTCCGTCAATTTCAACGGCGCCACCCTCATTTACCATAACAGCGTTCAAATCAACTTTGATAGTATGCTGATCTGCAGCAATTTTTGTGGGGATAAGATTGCAATTTTGATAATCTGCTTTTTTACCCCATCCATTAAAACCCCAATCTTCTATAACCAATTGCCCTTTTTTATCTCTAACATAAATTGGCCCGTTATCCCTTACCCAAACATCATCAGTTGGGTGAATTTTAAAATCTACATTAGCCAAAGGGATACCGGCTTTAAGGAGCAAGTTTGTAATTCTGGTCTTTTCTGCTTCATCGTAGGCAATAATATGAGCTTTTTCGTCTTCTACCAGTGCCTGTGTCATTTTCACCCAGGTGGCATCTAGTCTATTACGATAGGTAACGCCATACTGATATTCATGCGGCCATTGAAGCCAGGTGCCTTCATGCGGTGCCGATTCTTCGGGCATGGTATACACAACTGTAGTGTCTGCCGGTTGAATATTTTCTTCGGCTTTTTGGCAGGAAGAAAAAATAGTTAGTAGTGATATCATTAAGAATTGCATTTTGTTTATCATTTTAAGTTTTACCCGTTAATTTTTTACAAAAAACGGGATATAACGGATCAGTATGTTGTCCAAAATTGACAACTATTTTTTCTTGATCGGCACAAGAATTTCGGTGATATAATCATTCGTATTTGCTGCGTTAAATTCATTTTTTACATAATGTTCTATAATTGGAGAGTTATCAAATTCCAGCTTAGATTTAAAAAGCCAATCTATATAAATACGCCTGTACGTATCTTCGATTAAACTATAACTTCCTTCATGGATATATTTAGCGTATTTGCCACCCAAAATATAGGTTGAACAGAATTCTTTATTTGCAGGATCTTTATCAACGCACGCCTCATATCTGCATTTTAATTTATCCGTAATCAGCGGTTGGTCAACTATGATCCCATAATATGCTGCTGTAATATTCTCTTCAAAAACGGCATCAACTTTATCCCACAATAACTCAATTTCGGTGTTATTATAGTTTTTTGTTTTAGTTCCGATATAATAAACTTTAACTGTTTTTAAAAAGACTATCGCGTGATCTATATTTTTATTTTTTTCAAGGCAGTTATTGATAAAATTTTCGAAAACGTGTATTCTTTTTTTCCTGGCATTAGCAGGTGAAACATTAAACTGTTTTTTAAATGATTTAGAAAAAGATTGTAAGCTGTCAAAACCTACCGAGTAAGAAATATTGGTAATGGAATCGCTGGTATAAATTAACTTTTTATAGGCATTTTCAAGCTTTAATCTTTTTTGAAATACCCCTAATGATTCATGGAAGATATTTTTAAATACGCGCTGAATATTTCTGTAAGAATAATTAGATAATTGCTCTAATTTTTGAATTGAAATATCTTGATGATAATTCTCTTCAATGTATTTAATGATATGCTGAATTTTTGCCAAACTCATACGGCATACAGTTAGAGGATTTCGGTTAGATTTTTTACGATTTATTTAGATCGGCTCCGATCCGTTACTCGTCGGTTTTTTTGTTTTTATATGTATAGCAAAATACCCTCCAAAAATGTTGAAAACTTTTTGGTGGTAGAAAGTGGTAGAAAGTGGTAAAAGTACCTTACTTTTACTCATTGAATTATGCCATAGTCTCAAAATGTCCTATTTAACCGGTGAATTTGAATGTAAGCTGGATCCTAAATCAAGGATGATGATACCTGCTGGCCTTAAAAAAAAGCTTCCTGAAGCTGAAACTGAAGGCCTGGTGATCAATCGCGGATTCAAAAATTACCTGGTTATTTATACAAAAACAGAATGGGATAAAAGGCTTGACGAACTGAGCAAACTTAACGAATACGAGGAAGATAACATAGAGTTTATCAGATATTTCACCCGTGGCGCTACCGAGCTTTCGCTTGATGCTGCCGGCAGGGTGTTATTGCCGAAGTTCTTGCTGGATTATGCAGGTATAAAGAATGATGTAGTACTGGCTTGCCAGTTAAATAAAATTGAGGTTTGGGATGCCGAGGCGCATAAAGCCGCGTTCTCTAACGAGCCGCAAAACTTTAGTGCACTGGCGCAGCGGGTTATGGGGAATAAAGCAAGGAGGGGTGATGAGTGAGTATCATGTACCGGTTATGCTCAATGAATGTATTGAGGGGCTGAACATTAAAAAGGACGGTACTTATGTGGATGTGACCTTTGGTGGTGGCGGTCACTCGCGTGAAATATTAAAGCATCTGGGTCCCGAAGGTATTCTGCTGGCTTTTGATCAGGATGCCGATGCGCAACAGAATTTGATTAAAGATGAGCGTTTTGTATTTGTTGATCAAAACTTTCGCTATCTCAAAAACTTTTGTCGTTTGCATGGCGCTATTCCTGTTGATGGTATACTGGCCGATCTGGGTGTTTCATCGTACCAGTTTGATCAGGCCGAACGTGGTTTTTCGATCAGGTTTGATGCCGAGCTGGATATGCGCATGAATCAATTGGGAGAGCTTACCGCAAAGGATGTGGTTAATAACTATACGGTAGCTGAGCTGCATCGCATTTTTGGTATTTACGGCGAGATACAGAACGCGAAATCGCTGGCAGAAACCATTGCGACAGCCCGTTTAAATGCACCGATAGTAACCATTGCCGATCTGAAAAACGCGATCAGTAACCGTATTCCCCGGGGTAAAGAAAATAAATACCTGGCACAAGTGTTCCAGGCGTTGCGCATTGAGGTTAACCAGGAGCTGGAAGCGCTGAAGGAGTTTTTGGTGCAGTCGGCAGAAGTATTAGCTGTAGGCGGTCGATTGGTGGTGATGTCCTATCATTCACTGGAAGACAGGCTGGTGAAAAATTTCATCGCCAAAGGCAAATTCAGCGGTGAGGTAGAGAAGGATTTCTATGGTAATGATAATAAACCATTGGATGCGGTAAGTCGCGGGGCTATAACGGCATCAGATGAGGAAATAAAGAATAATAACAGGGCACGGAGCGCTAAACTAAGGATAGCTGTAAAAAAATGACAAATCGTTTGCGTACAGAAATTCAGGACGAAGAAGAATTGGAGCAGGATATCATCGTGGAGGAAAAACCTACGCGTGAAATCCAGGACAATCTTTTTACCCAGTTTTTTGCCAAAGGCTTTATTACCAAAGAAAAAGCCACAGGAGCTTTGCCATTTATTATGTACATCGCTTTTTTGGGTATGATATACATTGGTAATATGCACCTGGCCGAAAAAACGATACGTGACATAGATGATATTACAAAAGAGGTAAAGGAGCGTGGTTGGGATTACAAAACCGCCAAAGCCGATATGGCCTTTAAAAGTACATTAACCGAGGTTGCTAAACGTGCCGATACCCTGGGGGTAAGGCAGTCTGTGGAGCCGCCGCAAAAAATAACAGTAAAGGAGGATCAGGATGGGAATTAGAACCAATATTCTGATGAGGGTATATATCGCTTTCGGGCTGATATTGCTATTTGCTTTTGCTGTAGTAGTACAGTTATGCCGGGTACAATTTATCCAGGGTAAAAAATGGAAAGATATGGCGGCCAGTCTTTCGGCGCAATATCAAACCGTTGAGGCTGCCCGTGGTAATATTTTTTCTGTGGATGGCAGTCTTTTGGCTACTTCTGTTCCGGAGTATGAATTGCACATGGATATGATGGCTGGTGGCATTGCCGAGGATAGCGTATTTAATGACAATATTGATCAGCTGGCTATGAACCTGTCAAAAATGTATGGCGACAGATCTGCCCGTGAATATTCCCGGATATTTCGTGACGCCCGTAAAGAAGGGTCGCGTTATCAGTTGTTAAGAAGGCGGGTAAGTTATCAGGAGTTAAAGAAGATCAAAGAGTTTCCGATTTTCAAAAAAAGGAAGACCAAAAACTGTTTGATTGTGCTGCAGCAAAACAAGCGTATACGGCCATTTCATTCGCTCGCTGCCCGTACTATCGGTTATAAAAATGAGAACGTTAAAAATGCTGTAGGCCTGGAAGGGGCCTATTCGTCTTATATCAATGGCGAGAACGGGCGCAGGTTAATGCAACGTATTCCCGGTGGTACCTGGATGCCTGTTGATGATGATGAAGAGATAGCCGCTAAAGATGGCGCCGATATTATCTCTACCATCAATGTGAATTTTCAGGATGTGGCCCAGGAGGCGCTGATGAAACAGTTGGTTAAAAGTGAGGCCGATCATGGTTGTGTGGTGCTAATGGAAGTAGCTACCGGCGAGGTGCGGGCTATAGCCAATTTTACCCGTACCAAGGATGGTAGTTATGAGGAAAGGATGAACTATGCTATCAGTAACGCGATCGACCCGGGTTCAACCTTTAAGCTGGCATCGTACATGACCTTGCTCGATCAGCATAAGATAGATACCAGCTCTATAGTAAATGCCGAAGGCGGTAAATACAAATTCCCGAAAGGGCCAACCATTACCGATACCGAGCATGATAACTATGAAATGAGTGTTAAACGCGCGTTCGAAGAATCATCAAACGTAGCTGCGGCCAAATTGGTCACCAGGTACTATAGCGGTAATCCATGGGAGTACATTAACAAATTGTACAGTTATCATTTAAATGAAAAATTGGGGTTACAAATCCCAGGTGAAGGTAAGCCGGTGATCAAAAATCCGTCGAACCACAGCTGGAATAAAAATTATAGTCTGCCCGAAATGGCTTATGGGTATGAAATGAATTTGACACCTCTGCAAATGCTGGCTTTTTATAATTCGGTACCCAACAATGGTAAGCTTATAGCTCCCATTTTTGTACGTGAAATACGCCGCATGGGTAATCCTATTGAGCAGTTTCAGGCACGGGTTATTAATGAGCAGGTATGTTCAGATGTTACAATTGGCAAGTTAAAAGGTATGCTGGAAGGAGTGGTTCTTAATGGTACAGGTAAGAACGTAATTAAAAACAAGCTTTACAGTGTAGCGGGTAAAACCGGTACGGCGCAGATAGCCGATGGACGAAAAGGTTATACTGCTCATAAAACATACCAGGCTTCGTTTTGCGGTTATTTCCCTGCCGATCATCCTAAATACTCCATGATCGTAGTGATCAATAACCCAACAAAAGGTAATTACCTGGCGGCCCTGGTTGCAGGCCCGGTGTTCAGAGAAATAGCCGATAGGGTTTATGCCAATGATATGGAGATAAACCAAAGCCCGGCTACACATTTGGTGGGCAATACCAGCATGCCAAAAGTAAAGCAGGGTAATTTAAAAGCATTAAAAAAGGTTTACACCAAGTTGGGTGTAAAACCGCTGTACGCTTCGGCAAATGCCGGCGCAGGCGGCGTTGATACCAGCAACGGTATCCCCTTTGAAGAAGTAAGATATAAGAACGGCACTGTACCGGCTGTAACCGGTATGGGTCTTAGTGATGCCCTGTATGTGTTGGGCAACGCGGGTTATAAAGTAACGGTACGCGGCAGCGGCGTGGTAACCACACAATCGGTTACCGGCGGCAGCCTCATACCAAAAGGATCACGAATAACAATTGAATTACAATGATGTATTTAAGTGATATATTGGATGGACTGGCTTTTACTGAATTACAGGGAAGCGCTGATGTTGAAATTACGTCTGTAACTTTTGATTCACGCAAAGTTCAGCCTGGTTCATTGTTTGTTGCCGTAAAAGGCACGCTGGTTGATGGTCATGATTATATTGATCAGGCTATTAAAAGCGGGGCTATAGCTGTTATTTGTGAAGATCTGCCGGCGCGTACAGTAGCCGAAGTAGACTTTTTGATGGTGGCCGATTCTGGTAAAGCATTGAGTATTGTTGCGGCCAATTTTTATGGTAGGCCATCTGAGCAGCTGAAGCTGGTGGGTGTTACCGGTACCAATGGTAAAACCACAGTGGCTACTTTGTTATATCAGTTGTTTCGTGATCTGGGTTATAAATGCGGTTTATTATCAACTGTTGAAAACCAGGTGAATGGCACAGTGATCCCATCAACCCACACTACCCCTGATCCTATAGAGTTGAATAGCTTATTGGCAGATATGGTAGAGCATGGATGTGATTACTGCTTTATGGAGGTTAGCTCGCATGCTATAGCTCAGCATCGCATTGCTAACCTGGTGTTTGCCGGTGGAATATTTACAAACCTTACGCATGATCATTTAGATTATCATAAAACTTTTGATAGTTATCTGAAAGCTAAAAAGGCATTTTTTGATGGCCTGCCAAAAGCTGCTTTTGCGTTGACCAATAGCGATGATAAAAATGGTAATGTGATGCTGCAGAACACTCAGGCTCATAAAAAAACCTACGGACTAAAATCAATGGCCGATTATAAGGCCCGTATCCTTGAAAATCAATTTGAGGGCTTATTGCTGCATATTGATAACGAGGAGGTTTGGTTTAAAATGGTAGGTACTTTTAACGCTTACAACCTGCTGGCGGTTTATTCCACTGCTATGTTGCTTGATCAGGATAAGTCAAAAGTACTCACCAGTTTGAGTAAACTAACCGGTGCTGAAGGTCGCTTTGAATATATTGTAGCACCCAATAAGGTGATTGGTATAGTTGATTACGCCCACACGCCGGATGCCGTGCAAAACGTACTGAGTACCATTCATGATATCCGTAAGGGTAACGAAAAAGTGATCACGGTAATTGGTTGCGGTGGCGACAGAGATAAGACTAAACGCCCTGTCATGGCACGTGTAGCAAGTGAGTGGAGTGATAAAGTAATATTAACTGCTGATAATCCGCGATCGGAAGATCCGGGTCAGATCATCAAAGATATGGAGGAAGGAGTTGATCCGGCTTTCAAAAGGCATACGGTAAGTATCGTTGATCGTCGTGAGGCAATTAAAGCAGCGTGTATGCTGGCCAATCCAGGTGATATTATACTGGTAGCAGGCAAAGGGCACGAGAAATACCAGGAAATAAACGGAGTGAAAAATCATTTTGATGATATGGAGGAGTTGGAAGAACAATTTAAGGAAATGAATTAGCTATCTGAACCAGAATTTGCAGAATTAAGGAATTGATAAAAATCATTTAATCCCACAAACCGGTTCAGACAAAACATAAATCAATTTATATAAATAAACGAGTAAAAGTAATCAAAACATAAAACCGCAAGTCTGCACATCTAAAATCTGCACATCAATCATTGGCACATTTGAAATCTGCACATCTGCACATTGAAAAAGGGATGTTATATTATTTATTTACATATCTAAGTAAAAACTACAGTATTCCGGGAGCAGGGGTATTTCAGTATATCACTTTCCGTACGGCAATGGCTGTAATAACATCATTGCTTATTACCACGGTATATGGTCGTAGGCTTATTGATTATTTACGTTTTAAACAAGTAGGCGAAACAGTGCGGAACTTGGGCCTGGAAGGACAAATGCAAAAATCAGGTACGCCTACTATGGGTGGTATCATCATTTTACTAGGTATCCTGATTCCTACATTGCTGTTCGCCAAATTGGGAAATGTGTACATTATCCTGATGCTGATCACCACGGTGTGGTTGGGGGCTATTGGTTTTCTAGACGATTATATCAAAGTTTTTAGAAAGAATAAAGAAGGTCTGGCGGGCAGATTTAAGATCATCGGTCAGGTGGGGCTTTCACTCATCATCGGCTGGACAATGTACTTCAATACCGATATCGTAATCAGGCAGGAAGTGAAGTTACCTGTAAAGGTTGATGCTCCGGTAGAGTTTCACATGAAAAGAGATGTACCGGTTTATACCCAGGATGTACGGTCGACAAAAACTACCATGCCTTTTTATAAGAACAATGAGTTTGACTATGCCAAAGTATTGAAGTTCCTGGGGACTGGTTATGAACAGTACGGCCTGGTTGTGTTCCTGTTTTTTGTGATACTGATTATCACCTTTATATCAAACGGAGCCAATATTACCGATGGTATCGACGGGCTAGCTACTGGCACATCAGCTATTATTGGTATTACGCTGGCTATACTGGCTTACGTATCTGGTAACATTGCCATGGCCGATTACCTGAACATTATGTTTTTACCCAACTCTGGCGAGCTGGTAATATTTGCCGGGGCTTTTGTTGGTGCTTGTGTAGGCTTTTTATGGTACAACTCGTATCCGGCCCAGGTATTCATGGGCGATACAGGTAGCTTGGCCATTGGCGGTATCATCGCTGTTTTTGCTATTGTGATACGGAAGGAGTTATTGTTACCGGTATTATGCGGTGTATTCCTGATTGAAAATATATCAGTGATTATGCAGGTAGGCTGGTTTAAATACACCAAGAAACGGTCGGGCGAAGGCCGCCGGATATTTTTAATGGCGCCGCTGCACCATCATTACCAGAAAAAAGGGTTCCATGAAGCCAAGATCGTAACGCGTTTCTGGATCATCGGTATCATACTAGCCATTATAACGATCATAACATTGAAGCTGAGATAAAAGAACCAAGAGATAAGAATCAAGATATAAGACAAATAATATAGTGCAATAGAATAATGAATCAGTCAGAAAACATAACTCAAAACTCACCACGCATCACTCAAAGGCTGACCATTCTTGGTGCCGGCGAAAGCGGTGTTGGTGCGGCTTATCTTGCCCAACAGCAGGGTTATGATGTTTTTGTGTCGGATTTTGGAGCTATTGCTGATAACTACAAAAAGCAATTACAGGATTGGAATATCCGCTTTGAGGAGAATCAACACACTGAGACAGAAATATTGAATGCGGTTGAAGTGATCAAAAGTCCGGGGATACCGGAGAAAGCGCCTATTGTTAAAAAGCTGCGTGAAAAAGGAATCCCTGTTATTTCGGAAATAGAGTTTGCGGGTAGATATTGTGATGCAAAGATCGTCGGCATCACGGGCTCAAACGGAAAAACCACTACAACCAGCTTAACCTACCACATCCTTAAAAACGCGGGATTAAATGTGGGTTTGGCCGGTAACATTGGTAAAAGCTTTGCTTACCAGGTAGCTACCGAAAAATTTGAATATTACGTATTGGAGCTAAGCAGCTTTATGCTGGATGATATGTACCGGTTTAAGGTTGACATTGCTGTTTTGCTCAATATTACGCCTGATCATTTAGACAGGTACGATTACAAGCTGGAAAACTACGCGGCATCAAAATTCCGCATTACACAGAATCAAACGGCCGCCGATTATTTTATTTATTGCGCCGATGATCCGGAAACCATTAAAGGGATGACCGGGCGTACGTTTGAAGCACAGCAGTTACCCTTTTCAATTGAAACTAAGATTAAACCGGGAGCATATCTCGAAAACGACAATATTGTCATCAACACACAACAAGAACATTTTCAAATGTCAATTAAAGAATTAGCCCTGCAGGGCAAACACAACATTTACAACTCCATGGCATCAGGTATTGTATCAAAGGTGTTGGAGCTGCGCAACGAAACGATGAGAGAGAGCATGGGCAACTTTAAAAACATCGAGCACAGGCTGGAGTCGGTTGGCAAAATATCGGGCATTAGTTTTATTAATGACTCCAAAGCTACCAACGTAAACTCAACCTGGTACGCGTTGGAAAGTATGACTACTGATGTGGTATTGATCCTGGGTGGTGTTGACAAGGGGAACGACTATAGTATGCTCAAACAACTGGTAAAGCAAAAGGTAAAAGCCATTGTGTGTTTAGGCAAGGATAATAAACGCATCCATGATGCATTTGAAGATGATGTGGAAGTGATCGTGAATACAGGCTCTGCCCAAGAAGCCGCGCAAGTGGCGTTTCACCTGGCAGAAAAAGGCGATACCGTATTGTTATCACCAGCCTGCGCCAGTTTTGATCTGTTTAAAAACTATGAAGATCGCGGTAATCAGTTTAAAGCCGCGGTGAGGGAGTTGTAAGCCCCCTAACCCCCTAAAGGGGGAATGAGAGGTTTAGATGATAGAAAAATTGAATTAATGAATATTAAATAAAAAGTCTCACCCTTTAGGGGGAGATTTAGAGGGGGCTTATGCACAGGATACTCAGTAATACAAAAGGCGACCGCTGGATATGGCTTATAGTCATATTGCTTTCTGTTATATCCCTGTTGGCGGTATACAGTTCAACCGGTACGCTGGCTTATAAGCGTGGCGTTGGGGTCGAGTCGATTCTGATGAAACACCTGGCTATGGTGGTGGGCGGTATTGCGCTGATGTATATATCCCACAAGCTCGATTATCGGTATTATGCGGGTATCTCCAAGATCATGATGATTGTAACTATACCATTGTTGTTATACACACTGGTATTTGGTAGCCATATCAATAACGCCAGTCGTTGGATCAATATTCCGGTAATCGGTTTAAGTTTCCAGACATCCGATTTGGCTAAACTGGCTTTGATCACCTATCTGGCACGTACGCTATCGCGCAAGCAGGAAAATATTAAGGATGTTAAAGAATCCTTTTTGCCTATTATGGGTTCTGTTTGTCTGGTATTTATACTCATCGCATTGGCCAACTTGTCGACTGCGTTGATGTTGTTTGGTGTAAGTATTTTGCTGCTGATCATCGGTCGTATCAGTATCAAACAAATAGCAGTGGTTTGCGGGGCTGGATTTATATTATTAATGGGGGTTTTGTTCTTAGGTCCACGCAGGCACATGTATGCTACGCGTGTAAGCACTTTCCTGCATCCGGAACAGGCTAAGCCTGATAAATCGTTCCAGTCAGATCATGCCAAGATAGCCATCGCCAGCGGTGGCATATTTGGCAAAGGTCCGGGCAACAGTACCGAAAGAAATTATCTGCCAGAGTCCTACTCCGACGAAATATACGCCATTATTATTGAGGAGTATGGACTTGTAGGCGGGTTTGCCTTAATAGGCATTTACCTGTTTTTACTATACCGGTGTATAAAAATAGTGACGAAAGCTCCAAAAGCTTTTGGAGCGTTACTGGCTTGTGGTTTAAGTTTCAGCTTGACCATACAGGCATTTGCCAACATGGCGGTGGCAGTAGGTTTGGGGCCGGTAACAGGTGTGCCTTTACCATTTGTGAGTATGGGCGGTACGTCGATATTGTTTACCAGCGTGGCGTTTGGTATTATATTATCGGTAAGTCGTGATATTGAAGAACCCAAAAAAGTAGTAGTAGGAGAGATCAGGACGGCGTAGGGGTAATTACTGAATTATTGATTTAGTGAATTAGTGATTTTGATAGGTTAGAGTTTAGAATTTAGTTTTTAGAGTTTATAAAAAATGGCAAAAAGAATAATCATCAGTGGTGGCGGAACAGGAGGACATATCTTCCCGGCTATTGCTATTGCCAATGCTTTAAAAAATATTGATCCGGCTACCGAGATATTGTTTGTAGGTGCTAACGGACGTATGGAGATGGAGAAAGTTCCGGCTGCCGGCTATAGGATCATTGGTTTGGATATCCAGGGTATACAGCGCAAATCGGTTTGGAAAAACGTGATGTTTCCTATTAAGCTGATGAACAGCGTGCGCCGGGCGCTTAAAATTATTAAAGATTTTAAACCGGATGCAGCGGTTGGAGTTGGGGGCTATGCCTCAGGGCCGTTATTGTATGCGGCATCGCTGAAAAATATACCCTACCTCATACAGGAACAAAATTCCTACGCCGGTATCACCAATAAATGGCTGGGAAAAAACGCAAAAAAAATATGCGTGGCTTTTGATGGGATGGATAAGTTTTTCCCTGCCGAAAAAATTATCAAAACGGGTAACCCCATTCGTCGCGATTCGGTGAACGTGGCTGGTAAGCATATGCAGGCGCTGGAGCTATTTAAGCTTTCGGCATTTAAAAAAACAGTATTAATAACCGGGGGAAGCCTTGGCGCACGTACACTAAATAACAGTATAGCGGCCGGTTTAGATAAATTGATTGCTGCCGATGTACAGGTGATATGGCAAACCGGCAAATTTTATTATAAACAGATCATTGAAAAACTGGGCGAAGATCATCACCCTGATGTGAAGATACGGGAGTTTTTAACCCGTATGGATCTGGCTTATGCCGCTGCCGATATCATTATATCACGTGCTGGAGCGGGTACTATTGCCGAGTTGTGCATGGTTAAAAAACCAGTGATCCTGGTGCCTTCGCCAAATGTGGCCGAAGACCATCAGACTAAAAACGCACTGGCACTGGTAGAAGAAGACGCGGCTATTTTTCTGGCTGACAGGGATGCAGAAGAAAAACTGGTTGATAAAGCAATTGAATTATTAAACGACAGGAATTTACAAAAGAAATTGGGTACTAATATTGGCAAAATGGCTATGCCTGATGCTGATGAGGTTATTGCCCGTGAGCTATTAAAAATAACAATAAACAACAACAATTAAAATTATGGTCCTCCTTCTCCCCAAAAGAGGAGGGCCTTTTTTAAAATTAAAACAATGGACCTGCATAACATTAAAAGAGTTTACCTTATAGGTATAGGCGGCATCGGGATGAGCGGCCTGGCTCGTTATTTCCATCATTTAGGTTGTGTTGTTTGCGGTTATGATAAAACCTCGACAGATCTGACCAACGATTTGCACAACGAAGGTATACAGATCATTTTTGATGACCGCGCCGATTGGATTCCATTAAGTTTTCAGCAGCTCTGCGATGATACCCTGGTTATTTATACGCCTGCTGTTCCTAAGGATTCGGTTATCTTAAACTATTTTAAAAATAAGGGTTTTGAGCTGTTTAAGCGGTCGCAGGTTTTGGGTTTGATCAGTAAGAGTTCCTTTACTATAGCAGTTGCGGGTACGCATGGTAAAACGACCACCTCAACCATGGTGGCACATATTCTGAAAGATTCGGGTAATGACTGTTCTGCATTTTTAGGAGGTATATCGTCCAATTATCAAAGCAATGTACTGTATGGTAAAAGCAATGTGATGGTGGTGGAGGCCGATGAATACGATCGTTCGTTCCTTACCCTGTTCCCGGATGTGGCCATCATTACATCGATGGATGCCGACCACCTGGATATTTATGGCGATCATGCTCATTTAACCGAGTCGTTCCAGTTGTTCGCTTCACAAATAAAAAGTGGCGGTACGCTGGTTCATAAAAAAGGATTGCCTTTAAATACAGGTTATACTTACGCGCTTAATGATGCTGCCGCGGATGCGCATGCCGCCAACGTACGCATTGAAAACGGTGATTTTTATTTCGATTTTGTCAATGCCGACGTTACTATTTCTAACATCAGAATGGGTATAGCCGGTACGCACAATGTAGAGAACGCGGTTGCAGCAATTGAAGCTGTTTTGCGATTGGATATCAATACCGACGCTATAAAAAGCGCGCTTGGTTCATTCAAGGGTGTTAAACGCCGGTTTGAGTATATCGTAAAAACACCACAACATATTTATATTGATGATTATGCGCATCACCCTGAGGAATTAAGGGCATGCATATCCTCAGTAAAAAAACTATACCCAAACAAAAAGCTGACTACCATTTTTCAGCCTCACTTATATACCCGCACACGTGATTTTGCTGAAGGCTTTGCCGAAGTGCTGGATATGGTTGACGAGTTGATTATGCTGGATATTTATCCGGCACGTGAATTGCCTATAGAGGGCGTTAACTCAGAAATGTTGCTGAACAGGATGGTGCTGCAAAATAAGCGGAAACTGAGCAAACAGGAAGCACTGGATGCGGTAGCTCATGAAAAGCCCGAACTACTGCTTACAGTGGGAGCTGGTGATATTGATACATTGGTTCACTCTATAAAAGAAATATTGAGTAATGAATAAGAAACTCATTTGGAAGCGTGTGTTGATTATATCTGCCTGGGTAATTTGCCTGGGTGGTCTCATCGCGCTTATGAGTTTTATTGAAGTAAAAAAGGCTGGTGTTATTTGCACTGCTGTAAAAGTAAACATACCCGGCAGTCAGTATTTTATTGACAAGCAGGAGGTCGACCAGATTTTGCAAACCAGCAGTCATACGCTGATAGGGCGCAAACTGGAGGGGATTAATATACAGGATCTGGAAAATAAACTAAGGGCTAATCCATTTATTGAATTTGCCAAGGTTTATACAGAAATGGATGGTGTTTTACGGGTAGAAGTAAGTCAGCGTCAGCCCATACTTCGTATCATGAACCATTATGATATGGATTTTTATGTTGATCAGCATGGTTTAAAGATTCCCCTGTCGCCAAACTTTACCGCAAGGGTATTGGTAGCCAATGGTTTTATCGATGAGCTGTTTACCAACCATGTGGATTCACTACATACTAAATTGGCCAAGGACCTGTTCCTGACTGCCGATTTTATCCGCAAAGATTCCCTTTGGGACGCGCAGATAGCACAGCTGTACGTGAATAAAGACCACGAAATTGAATTGATCCCACGTGTTGGGAGTCAAAGGATTTTGATTGGTAATGCTGATTCGCTCCAGGTAAAATTTGCTAACCTGATAGCATTTTATAAGCAGGTATTACCTAAAGTAGGCTGGGATAAATACAGTGTTATCAACATCAAATACTCCGGCCAGGTGGTTGGTATTAAAAATGAAAATATGAAGGCAGATTCGATCAAGGCAAGTAAGGCCAAAAACCTTAAGCCCGATTCTGCAAAAATGGAAAAGGATACATCTCAAATAAATTAGGATTATGGACAAAAGCTCAACTCAAGACAAAAGTTCGCCAATTGTAGTAGGATTGGATATCGGAACGACTAAAATATGCGCCATTGTTGGGCGCAGGAGCAAGAACGGGAAGATTGAGGTATTAGGAATTGGCAAGGCCGAATCTGCGGGTGTTACCCGTGGTATGGTATCAAATATTGATAAAACAGTACAAGGGATCTCGCTGGCGGTTGATGTAGCCGGGGCGCAATCCAATGTAGATATTAAAGTTGTGTTTGTAGGTATAGCTGGCCAGCATATCAAAAGCCTGCAGCACCGTGGCTTGATAACCCGTCGCGACCTGCAATCAGAAATTGGCCGTAAGGATATTGATAAACTGATCGAAGATATGTACAACCTGGTGATGCCTCCGGGCGAGGAGATCATCCATGTGTTGCCGCAAGAATTTACGGTAGATAACGAGCCGGGTATCAAAGACCCGATTGGTATGGCTGGCGTACGTCTGGAAGCTAACTTTCACATCATATCCGGTCAGGTTACGGCTATCAAAAATATTGTAAAATGTGTTAACAAGGCTACCCTGGATAGCCAGGACCTGATCCTGGAGCCATTGGCTTCTTCCGAATCGGTATTGAGCGAAGAGGAAAAAGAAGCGGGTGTGGTACTGGTAGATATTGGTGGTGGTACTACCGACGTGGCCATATTCCACGAAGGTATCATCCGTCATACCGCGGTTATCCCATTTGGTGGTAACAGTGTAACCGAGGATATCCGCGAGGGTTGTTCGGTAATGCGTAACATCGCCGAGCAGTTAAAAGTAAGGTTTGGATCAGCCCTGGCTGATGAAAATAAAGAGAACGAAATTGTTTGTGTACCCGGTTTACGCGGCCGCGAGCCAAAAGAGATCTCGGTAAAAAACCTGGCCTACGTGATACAGGCCCGCATGGAAGAAATTGTAGAACATGTATACTACGAAATCAAATCATCAGGTTACGAGAAAAAACTGATAGCCGGTATTGTAATAACCGGTGGCGGTGCACAGTTAAAACACCTGCGTCAGTTGGTGGAGTTTGTTACTGGGTTAGATTGCCGTGTAGGTTACCCTACCGAGCACCTGGCCAAAAACGAAGTGCTGCCGAAAAATATTTATGAGGAGCTGCAGAGCCCGACTTTTGCCACAGGCATTGGCTTGCTGATCAAAGGTATCCAGAAAACAGAGTACATGACCGCGGCGCCTGTAGCAGATACAAGAACAGAAAAGCCAAAATACGAGCCCAAAAAAGAAGGTGGCTTGTTTGACAGGCTATTGAAAAAAAGTATCACGTTTATAAAAGATGATATAAACGACGAGGACTTTTTGAAATAGAAAATTAGTATGAAGTAGCACATTGATACTAGCTACTCGATACTAAGAACAAAGTTTTACACATAAAGCAACTTTTCCACATTATAGACAATTGTGGAAAACCTTTGTGGAAAAAGTATTATTATTACGATGGTAAAATCTAAATATTGGTTGAATCACATATAGCTGAAAACGAAGATTATGCAGTTTGAGATGTTAAAAGAAAAATCGTCAATCATCAAAGTAATTGGTGTTGGCGGTGGCGGCGGTAACGCGGTGAACCATATGTACAGGCAGGGAATTACTGGTGTTGACTTTATAATTTGCAACACTGATGCCCAGGCGCTGGAGTTAAGTCCTATACCTAACAAGGTACAGTTGGGCGCTAGTCTTACTGAAGGAATGGGTGCCGGTTCAATACCCGAGGTGGGCAAAAACTCAGCTATTGAGAATATCGACGATATTAAGCAGATGCTGGGAGTAAATACCAAAATGTTGTTTATTACAGCAGGTATGGGCGGTGGTACAGGTACAGGCGCAAGCCCTATCATTGCCAAAGCTGCCCGTGAAATGGATATATTAACGGTAGGTATTATTACTACTCCGTTTTCTTTCGAAGGTAAACGCCGTAAAATGCAGGCTGATGCCGGTTTGGAAGAATTGAAAAAATATGTCGATTCGTTCCTGGTGATATCAAACGACAGGTTACGCCAGATATTCGGTAACTTAACCATGAGCTCTGCTTTTGCGCAGGCCGATAATATATTAACAACTGCCGCTAAAGGTATCGCCGAGATCATAACCTTACCGGGTTATATCAACGTTGACTTTAAGGATGTGCGCACCGTAATGAAAGATAGCGGTGTATCCATCATGGGCAGCTGCTCTGCCGAAGGCGAGAACCGTGCTTTAAAAGCGGTTGAAGGGGCATTGGCATCACCATTGTTAAAAGATAATGAGATTGAAGGCGCACGTTATATATTGCTCAACATCAGCTCTGGTATACATGAAGTAACCATGGATGAGGTAAGCATTATTACTGATTACATCCAGGAAGAAGCCGGCTTGGCTGCAGACCTGATATGGGGTAATTGCGTGGATGATAACCTGGGCGACCAATTATCGGTTACCATTATCGCTACCGGTTTCCAAACCAAGGACGAACGCGAAAAAGAGAACAGCAACAAAAAGATCATCTCTATGCTGGAGCCCGAGGTAAAACCTTTGGTAAAACCGGTAAATGAGTTTATCAACCCGGTTAAAGCCACTGCTACTACCGAGCCTTATATTAAGCCAAAGGATGAGCCAAAACAAACCGGTTTGTTTGATATGTTTGCTGCCAGCCGTTCTGAAGAAAAAGAAGAAGTGGTAATGCGGTATAACCTGGATGAGGAAGAAGCAGAGGATGATCATGAACCAGATACCGCAGGCTTCACTTTTAAAATGAGTGAACCAGAGTCATACACACCGGTAAGGGAAGAAAGGAGACCTGAACCACCAGCTCCGACTCCGGAACCTGAACCAGTTGTTGGTGCCGATGATCATAAAACAAATGAATCTATCGAGGAGCAGTTGAAAAAATCGCGCGAGCGTATCATGAGGTTAAAAGATCTGAGCATGAAACTGCGCAGTGGTAATATACAGGAACTGGAAAATGTACCTGCCTACAAACGTAAGGAAATAGCGCTTCAGGAAACCCCGCAGTCTGACGAAAGCCAGATCTCCAGGTTCAGCCTGATGCCGGATAACGAAGGCAATACCGAGATCCGCAAAAACAACTCTTTCCTGCATGATAACGCTGATTGATATTTGGGAGTAAGGATAAAAAGATAAAGGAACAAGGACTGAAAAGTCACAATAATTAAAAGCAGGGAAGCTATCACGGAAATAATTCTTAGATAACTTTCCTGTTCTTGTTTAAAAGAATACAGGTTTTTCAAGTCTTGATTCCTGACTCTAATAGTCATGACTCTATTCCTTTAGTTATAACCTATTCTAAAAAGTTATAGCTATTGCTGCAAGCAGGATAAACGGCTATATTTGTATTTTAAAATACTATCTTCAAAAGCATACTATTTTGGATCTATTTGACAAAATAACAAAAAACTCTGGCGGCCCTATCGGTCAGCACCAAAAATGGTCGCACGGTTATTTTTCATTCCCTAAACTGGAAGGAGAGATTGGCCCGCATATGCAATTCAACGGCAAAGAACATTTGATCTGGAGCCTGAACAATTATCTGGGCTTGGCCAATCACCCCGAAGTAAGGGAAGCAGACGCGAAAGCTGCTGCCGATTACGGTATGGCTTACCCAATGGGCGCGCGTATGATGTCTGGTAACTCCATTCATCACGAAGAACTGGAAAACAACCTGGCCTCATTTGTAGGTAAACAAGCTGCTTTTTTATTAAACTATGGCTACCAGGGTATGGTATCTATTATAGATGCACTGGTTGACAGGAACGACGTTATTGTTTATGACGCCGAGTCACATGCCTGTATCATTGATGGTGTACGCCTGCATATGGGCAAGCGTTTTGTTTATCAGCATAACGATGTAGAAAGCTGCGAAAAGCAATTGGAACGTGCTACCCGTTTAGCTGAACAAACCGGCGGTGGTATCTTATTGATCACCGAGGGGGTTTTTGGCATGTCTGGAGTGCAGGGCAAGCTGAAAGAAATAATAGAACTTAAAAAGAAATACGATTTCCGCATATTGGTTGATGACGCGCATGGTTTTGGTACCATGGGCAGAACAGGAGCCGGAACTCACGAAGCACAGGATTGTGTTGATGGGGTAGATGTTTACTTCGCCACATTCGCTAAATCAATGGCTGGTATAGGCGCTTTTGTAGCTGCCGATGAGCAGATCATCCATTTCCTGCGTTATAATATGCGTTCGCAAACATTTGCCAAAGCGTTGCCTATGCCTATGGTAATGGGTTTGAAGAAACGTTTTGAAATGCTGAAATCTCAGCCAGAACTGCGTGAAAAGCTATGGCTAATTGCCTCTACCTTACAAAAAGGTTTAAAAGAGCGTGGTTTTGACCTGGGCTCCAGCAATACTATGGTAACTCCCGTATTTTTAAAGGGCGATCTGTTTGAAGCTACCAGCCTTACCCGCGATCTGCGCGAAAACTATGGTATCTTCTGCTCTATTGTGATTTATCCGGTTATTCCTAAAGGCTTGATCGTATTACGCATTATACCAACCGCTGCGCATTCATTAGAGGATGTTCAACGTACGCTTGATGCTTACAGCGAAATGGCCGAAAAACTAAAATCTGGTTATTATAAAGAAAATAAGCTGGAGATAGCTTAAGTTTTAAGATATAAAAGAAAAGCCCCGGTTTACCGGGGCTTTTCTCGTTTTTAAAACGATTGGATAGTGATTTCGTCAACTAAAAAAAGCATGTCATTTCGAAGGAAGAGAGAAATGACATGCTTTTTGTTAACATAATCCCGAACGCACGTTAACTATTTTTCAAAATACTCGATTGCCTGATAGTCAAATTCGTTTTTAATACCTCTTTGATATATTTTCCACCTGGCTCAATAACTTGTTTTAAAAAAATATCAGCTGCTACCACACCGATTTCAAATGCCGGTTGGGCAACCGTTGTTAAGGGAGGATCGATAACGGTAGCGGTTGGATCGTCATTAAAACCAACAACCGCAATGTCATGTGGTATCTTAATGCCCTTTTGTTTTAAGGTAAGCATCACGCCAATGGCTACCGGATCGCAAACCGCGAATATGGCATCAACAGAAACCCGATCATTCAGCAATTTTTCTGTAGTGCTTATTCCCTGGGTTCTTTCAAAACCACATTCGTAAATCAGCTCTTCATTTATAGGGATGTTGTGTTTGAATAAGGCATCTTTATATCCCTGGAGCCTGTTTTGCGCCAGTGTGACATTTAAGGGCCCTGTAAAATGAGCGATATTTTTGCAGCCCTGCTCAATTAGATGTTCTACTATTTTAAAAGCACCTTCATAATCATCTACAGATACACTGTTGCTTTGGATGCCGTCAGGTAACCTGTCAAAAAAAACTAAAGGGATGTTTTTATTCAAAAACGATTGGAAATGATCCATATCAACAGTTTCTTTTGAAACAGATACGATCAACCCATCCACCTTGGCCGATAATAACGTTTTGGATACGATTACCTCTCGTTCATATAATTCCTGCGACTGACAAATGATTACTTTATAACCTGCTTTATAAGCCACTTCTTCTATCCCCGCTATTACTGTCGAAAAAAAGTAATGGGATAGGATAGGGACAATGACGCCTATCGTTTTGGTTGATTTTTTAAAGAGACTGGAAGCAATGGCGTTGGGTTGGTAATTATATTTTTCTGCCAGTTCCTGTACTGCTTTCTTGGTGGCGGCACCAATCGAATGATGATTCTGCAGGGCACGTGATACGGTGCTTTTTGAAACATTTAATTCATTGGCTATATCAATTAAGGTAATTTCTTTATTTAATTTATAACGATCCTCTATGCTCATGCTTGCATTGTACGTTTGTTCCTGGAAAAGCATCTAATTTATCATTTATTCTCTCGATAAATAATCTTTCTGACACACAATAAATTACAATAAAAATTCTTTTGTGAATTAATTTTATATATTTACACAACCGGTTGCGTAAATATATTATAAACCATCTATAAACTAAAGAAGAATGAGAAAAATTCAACTAATGGCAACTGCCTTCGGGGCAGGTTGCGTGCTATTACTATCACAATGCACCAAAGATGTAAAGACCAATCCCGCAAGTAATGGAGGCGATGCTGCACAAATCAATGGGAAATTGAGCACTATGTCGCTATTATTTAATGGTGATGCCTCCCTTGGCTCAAGCAATGTGTGGAAGGATGTAAACATTGAGGGCTCGGGCGCGATGACAACCGTTACCGACGAAACCGGCACGCTTTGCTGGCAATTCACCAAGCCGGCCGGCAGTCATCGCACTGAAGGCCATGGTGCCAAAAACTACCAGGCACAACTTGGCTCTGAGTTTTACATCGGGTGGACAGACAAACTGTATATGCCTGCCACGTTAAAAACGGATGCCGTATTCCAGTGGAAATCATACCCTACCAGTACCACAGCCAATCATCCATTAATGCTGCGCACCAATAACGGCAATCTGGAGCTGCAATATTTTGATATTAATCATGTAGCCAGCGTACCCTGGTCAATTCCGCTTGCCTTGAGCACCTGGCAATCCTTTGTTTTACGTATCAAATTATCAGATAGCGCTACCGACGGCTATATTGAACTGTGGTATAACGGGGTGAAACAGACATTTACCAATAATAGTCAGCGCTACTATTGCCGCACTTTTGACAGCGATTACTGCGATCCGAAATGGGGCGTATACGGCGGTGATTCCTCACAGGCAACCCATATCGTTAAAAAGATACGTATTGGTACGAGTTATGCTGATGTAGCTCAATAAGAGAAAAGAAAAGCCCCGGTTTGCCGGGGCTTTTCTTTTTGTCTAAAAAACGCGTCATTGCGAGGTATGAAGCAATCTCTATACTTTACAGAGCGGCCTTTTATGGTTAACCTGCTTTTGTAGAGATTGCTTCGTACCTCGCAATGACGTATAAGTGTAACCACCACAAAATATTTTATTGTTCAATTGCACGCACACATTTTATTACCATATTTGTTATCAAACTGATTTTAACAAATTATCCATTAATATAAGTACACATGCAAGAATTAGACCCCTCCGTACTACAAAAAGTAAATACATGGCTTCAAGGCAGCTACGATGCTGATGTTAAACAACAGATACAAAAATTACTGGATGATAAGGCATATACAGAGTTAACAGATTCATTTTATAAGGATCTGGAATTCGGAACGGGTGGTCTTCGCGGTATTATGGGGCCTGGCTCAAACCGGGTTAACAAGTACACCATTGGTACTGCTACCCAGGGTTTGGCCAACTATCTGAAGAAGACCTATCCCGGCGAAAAAATTAAAGTAGCTATCGCTCACGATAGTCGTAATAATGCCGATTTTCTGGCTTCTACCACAGCCGAAGTTTTTTCGGCAAACGGTATCCATGTGTATTATTTTGAAGCGCTGCGCCCAACGCCAGAGCTTTCTTTCGCGGTACGTCACCTGGGTTGCAAAAGCGGGGTAATGCTTACCGCATCGCATAATCCCAAAGAATATAATGGTTATAAAGCTTATGGCGATGACGGTGGCCAGTTGGTTGCCCCGCATGATAAAGCCGTAATGGACGAAGTAGCGGCCATAAAAAGTATTGATGAGGTTAAATTTAACCGCGTTGAAGAAAATATAGAAACCATAGGTAAGGATATCGATGATCTGTACCTATCGGAAATTGTAAAGCTTTCGGTATCGCCAGAAGCTATCAAAAGACAAAAGGATCTTAAAATTGTATACTCGCCAATTCATGGCACAGGTATCACCTTAACGCCTAAAGCCCTTGAGCTTTTTGGATTTGAGAATGTGATACTGGTTGACGAACAAACCACACCCGATGGTAACTTCCCAACGGTAGTATATCCAAACCCCGAAGAAAAAGAAGCCTTAACCCTGGCTCTGAAAAAGGCACAGGAAACCGATGCCGACCTGGTACTGGCAACCGATCCGGATGCCGACCGTGTAGGTATCGCCGTAAAAAATGATCAGAACGAATTTATATTGCTTAATGGTAACCAAACCGGCAGTTTGTTGATCAATTACCTGTTAACCGCATGGCAGGATAAGGGAAAACTTACCGGCAAGGAGTATATCGTTAAAACGATTGTAACTTCCAACCTCATCGAGGCGATAGCTAAAGCCAAAAATGTTACCTATTATAATACACTTACCGGCTTTAAATATATTGGCGAACTGATGACCAAATTACAAGGCAAGCAAACTTTTATTGGCGGTGGCGAAGAAAGCTACGGTTACCTGATAGGTGAGCTGGTGCGCGATAAGGATGCCATTGTATCCAGTGCCTTTATTGCCGAAATGACCGCCTATTATAAGGATAAAGGCACCAGTCTGTTTGAGGCCCTTATTGATACTTATATACAATATGGTTTCTATAAAGAAAAGCTGATCTCCATTACCAAAAAAGGTAAAACCGGTGCCGAAGAAATTGTGGCGATGATGGATAAGTTCAGGAACAACCCGCCGGCTACATTAGGCGGCTCAAAGGTAATCACCCTGAAAGATTATGAAAAAGGTATGGAAACCGATTTGAACAGCAATACTACCAAAGCGCTGGAATTGCCCAAATCAGATGTATTGCAGTTTATTACCGAAGATGGAAGCATCATTTCTGCCCGTCCTTCAGGTACCGAACCTAAGATCAAATTCTATTGCAGCGTAAACGGTAAACTGGCCAGCAAAGCCGCTTACCATGAAACTGATCACCAGCTGGAAGCAAAGATTGATACAATTATGAAAGATCTGGGAGTGTAATCTCTCTAACCCTTAAACAACAAAGGCGCCAATAGGCGCCTTTGTTGTTTAATAACAAAATTTTGTCATGCTGAACGTAGTGAAGCATCTATTATACGCCTTGCATCTTCTACAGCAGATCCTTCACTGCGTTCAGGATGACAAAGGGAAGAGAGCCGCTCTTTCCCGTCGCCTGTGTCCTCACAGGCGATTTGCCTTTATGTTTGATAGTAATAAGTTGTCTGCGAGGACACAGGCAACGGAAAAAATTTCTTTTATTCTCAAGTAACAAAGGGCGGGTGTCATGCTGAGCCTGTCGAAGCATGGTGGGAAGGCCTCTACGCGCGATCCTTCGACAGGCTCAGGATGACAGCCCTCCCATTGATGCTAAAACCTTTTAAAATAAAATCCGAATGTCTTTCGGATAACCAAAGGCTTTTATATTTTTACGGCTACCATTAAAAAATCTTTATGCTCACCAGAAGACATTTTATCAAACTGAACGGCGTAGCCGCCGCGGGTATTACCCTGGGTGTTACACCGTCGTTATTTGCCAGTACTTTGCCTGCTTTTGAAAGTAAACGCCCAAAACTGGCCGATCGTAAATTTACCAGTAAGGCGGTTGAGGCCATCATTCAAAAGGTGAAAAAAGATATTAAAGATCCGGAGTTGGCCTGGCTGTTTGAAAACTGCTATCCCAATACCCTGGATACTACCGTAAATTATTCAGAAGCCAATGGTAAGCCAGATACATTTGTGATTACCGGTGATATTAACGCGATGTGGATGCGCGATTCGTCGGCACAGGTTTGGCCCTATTTACCCTTGATTAAAACAGATACTGCACTACAAAAACTGATATTGGGGGTATTGAGCCGCCAGGCTAAGTGTGTGCAGATAGATCCGTACGCCAATGCCTTTAACCAGGGCCCAACCGGCAGTGAATGGGATACTGACAATACCGATATGAAGCCCGAGCTGCATGAACGCAAGTGGGAGATCGATTCACTTTGCTATCCTGTACGATTGGCTTATAACTATTGGAAGATAAGTGGCGATAGCAGTTTTTTTGATGAAAGCTGGCAAAAAGCTGGTAAGATCATCCTGAAAACCTTCCAGGAGCAGCAGCGTAAGGATGGCAAAGGTCCTTACCATTTCCAGCGTAAAACTGAAGTAGCCAGTGATACCGCGCCTAACAGGGGTTATGGTAACCCGGTTAAACCTGTCGGTTTGATCTGCTCTATCTTCCGTCCGTCAGATGATGCCACCATTTATCCATTCCTGATACCATCAAACTATTTTGCGGTTACCAGCTTAAATCAAATGGCCGAAATGTATGCCACTATTGGCAACGACAGCGGAACATCTGCCGCCTGCCGCGCACTTGCCACCGAGGTTGAAGCTGCTCTTAAAAAATATGCTGTAGCACAGCACCCAGAATATGGTAAAATACTGGCTTTTGAAGTTGATGGTTTCGGTAACCAGTTGTTTATGGACGACTCCAACGTGCCCAGTTTACTGGCCTTACCTTATTTGGATTCGTTGCCAGTTACCGATCTGCTTTACCAAAACACCCGTAAGTTTGTGCTGAGCGAAAACAACCCGTACTTTTTTAAAGGCAAAGTAGCCGAAGGTATTGGAGGTCCGCACGTGGGTATAGGTTATATATGGCCTATGGCCATTATTATGCGTGGATTAACGTCTACACATAAAGATGAGATCACGGAGTGTTTGCGATTGTTAAAAACCACGCATGCCGGTACAGGCTTTATGCATGAGTCGTTCAATAAGGATAATGCCGATGATTTTACCCGTAAATGGTTTGCCTGGGCCAATACCTTATTTGGCGAACTGATCATTAAAACACATCAGCATTACCCGGATATATTGCAGAAAATGATTTAATACGATTTTAATATATGTATGATATTAAAATACGACTAATTTAAACTAAAATTATATAAAATATTATTATTTAAAGTTATTTTTTGTATTAAATATTTATATTTAAAATATCATTAAAAATATTTTATTATTATTTGTTTTTAATATAATATATATTCACTTAAATATTCATTAATCCTTTAAAATGTGGAAAAAAACCACTTTTAAGGCAGTATTTTTTCGCTTTAAAAATTTTTAATTAAAAAAAAACATTATAGATTAGCTTTAGTTAAAACAATAAACCTCAATAATTTTAAAAGGAGTAATTAAATGAAAAAATTTACTGAAGTAAAAGAGCTTGTAGCTTCATTGGAGGCCGACGCCGACAAATTCTACAACAAAGGAAACAGCGCTGCCGGAACACGTGTTCGTAAAGGCATGCAAGATCTTAAAAACCTGGCACAGGCTATCCGTCTGGAAGTTCAGGAAGCTAAAAATAAAGAAGCTTAGTAGGATTTTTCTTATTCCAATAAAAAGCCCGGTTATCATATAACCGGGCTTTTTTGTTCAGCGTATTTTGTTTTTAGGAAAGCTTGCCTGTTTCCTGTTTAATGGCATCGGCTATTTTGCTGCTTACCGGTACCAAAGGCAAGCGCAGGTACTCCTCGCAAACGCCCAAATGCTTCAGGGCATTTTTGGCTCCTGCCGGATTGCCTTCCACAAACATTAAGCGGGTAAACTCAACCAGGCTGGCGTTTATTTTTTGAGCCGCTTTGTAATCGTTATTAAGCAACAGGCTGATCATGGCCGATAATGGTTTGGGTACAGCATTGCCAATAACCGATATAACGCCTACAGCACCCATAGCCATCATAGGCAGGGTAACCGGATCGTCGCCAGATATGACTAAAAACTCTTCCGGCTTATCGCGCATCAGTTGGTTAAACAGGTCGAAATTTCCCGAAGCCTCTTTAATACCAATGATGTTTTTAAAATCACGGGCCAGGCGCACCGTTGTTTCCGCAGCTATAGTGCTACCGGTACGGCTGGGTACGTTATATAAAATTACCGGAAGTGGTGCTGCCTGCGCTATTGCTTTATAGTGCTGGTATATGCCCTCCTGGGTAGGTTTATTATAATGCGGGCTTGATGATAGTATGGCATCATAACCAGTAACATCAAACGCTTTGATTTGCTCAACTACCTCATGAGTATTATTGCCACCTATGCCGGCAACCAGATTTACGCGCTTCTTGACAACCTCCGCGGTAAATGCCCAAACCTGCTTTCGCTCGTCGGCATTCAATGTGGCGCTTTCGCCGGTTGTACCTAATGATACCAGGTATTGCACCCCGCCATCAATCAAATGTTCAATCAGGTTTCTTAAACCCTCGTAGTCAACTTGACCATCCGCCTGAAAAGGGGTCACCATGGCTACCCCTGTTCCGTAAAATATATTCATGAGTAAAATTAAAGGACGCTAATATAGTGATTAGTGGCGAGTAGTGTGTAGTGATTAGTGAGTTTTGAGTAATGAATAATAAGCCTGCGTGATTTAAACCACGTTTTTACATATTTTATCTATTCAGATTGTCATCTCGAACGAGGTACGAGGAGAGATCTTATATGCAGGGGGATACTTCGTGCTTAAGCTGTTGTAGTTAACTTATCGTAGAGTGCTCAATTGCCGCTGGGGCTGTTACTTTGTCTTGATAGGAGATTGTATATTAGCCAGGCCATAAAAGTTGAAAAAATGTTTTTCATGGCAACGCAATGCTACTTATCTGTTTTGTTGCTATTTTCAGAAAACTCCTGATACGGTGCGTTTTTTCCTCGTCTTGTTATCTTAGCACTAATGGCGTAGATTCTTTTTTCATCGCTTACCATGTTGATGTATTTAAAAGTGCAATTCCAATATATAGAATATGTCCCGTTCATAACCCATTTAATTTGGTCTGGCGTACAATTAATTAAGGTAAACTCTTTAGGTTGTGGAGATTCCTTTATTACATAAAATTCCCCTGGAGAAACGGGCTCGTAGTAACGAAATGTCAAAGGTTTAAAAGCACTCACTTCCACCGAGGCATTCTCCCCGATAACCCTTGCAGGGGTATTGCTAAGATTAAGAATAGTATAATCAAAACCAAGTTTGCCATATCGTATAAACACACTGTCAATTGCAACTTTAAGATAGGGTTCGTTCTGTTGCGTGAATTGATCCGCATTTTGTTTCAACGCTCTTATTTGCAATCCAATAGCAGTGGTATCTCTTTTAAAGCGCTCATTAACGTCTCTTTTATTAATGGCAAAAGCTTGTTTTTGTAAATTAAACAATGCTGTATCTCTTTCATATTTCTTAGCATCAGAAAGGTCTGATTGTTTTTTAGCAGAGATTTGGCTATCTAAAGCTTGTTTTTGAAGGTTAGCCGATTTTTCAGCAGCCTCAGCAGAAATCTTTGCCGCATCAGAAGATTTGGTTGCGACTTTAGTTTGTACGGCGGCTTCATGGAAAAGCATATAAGTAGCCGCAAACATCATAGCATTAATAAGAATTGCTACAATAGCTATTGTATCGGCGGCTTTCCAGGCTTTCTTTTTTTCTTCCGGGGCTATGTTTTCCTGTGTGGTATGCTCTTGTTCTTGGGGCAGGTTATTTACAGTATTGGCAGGAGGTTTATTGCGTGGAGACCTGGTTCTTTTAGGCTTATCTGCATTAGTGTTTTGGCTTTTGTTTGCCATTATTGTGTGATTAGGTTGATATAAACCTACAAAATATATTCAATTATAAAAACTTTTATACCCATACCCATATTTAATACACCAGCAATATTCTTTAAACACATTACTCACTACTCACTAAAAAGAAACCCCCAGCCTGATAGCCGAATTAGTGTTGCTACCGCTGTTGAATGACTTGCCATACATCAGTCTGATATTTAAATACTGCAGGCCAAAACCCAGCTCGGTATAATTTTTAAGGGTGGGGGTGTACAGGTAATTTACGTCGACTATTTCCTGTAGTTTCAATTTGCGGATGAGGGGAATCTTGTTGGTGATAAAGCCCATGAAATTGTGTTCCAGGTGACCTTCGGCGTATTTATCGGGTGTGCTGAAATTGTAATAATCCAACAGCAGGAAGCGATTGATGCCCGGGGTGTAAGCTAATATCTGGTTTCCGTCAAAATGTTTATAATCTGGGAAGTATAATTTATTGGCATTCAAAAATTTACCAGCTCCTATAAAAAACGAGGTTTTGCCGTAAAAACCCATGTCGATATCTGATTTGGATATATCTGCGCTTAGTAAGTCGTAATCTACGTCAGACCCGAGTATGTTTTTTATGCCCTTGGTATAATTTATACCGATGGTAGGGTATTTTGATGGCAGATACCGGCGACCTGACGGGTAAGTTTCGTACTGGTCGCTAAAATTGTAACTGGTACGTAAAGCTATTTTGAACGATTGATTTTCCGGAAACAAAGGACTATCCTGTGCCGGAGTTAAAGGGTTGTTGGAAGTGAACTGGTGGTTCTGCGGACTAAAAAAACTATAGGTAGAGGTGTTGGTTAATGACTTCCGATTGGCCCATTCTACGGTTGCATTCGCCAGCCATCCGCCAACAATACGACCAGATAAGGAGGCTGATGCAAACTGCTTTTGATACAGTTTCTGGTAGTTTTGCCGTTCAAACAAACTGTACAGGGAGTTAATCAATGTAGATACCGGCTGTTGGTTATTAAGGTCGGTAATGTCGGAGCCGCCACGAATGCCCAGAGTGAACCGCTGCCCTACAGGTATAGCTGCTCCCGCTGTGCCATTGAGCAAATGATTGGAAAAACCATAACGCACATGGGCATCTATTGCAAGCGAACGATGATTAAGCGTATCGACCACCTTGCTGTATGTCACTCCATAGTTGATAGCGAAACCTTCTACCGTATTGTAAAGTGCTGAAGCCAGTAAGCCATCATAATGGAAATTCTCCTTTTTATAACGGTTGCGGACATCAACACCGGTGAGTAATATCCCCAATGGCTTTACCTCATTATTGGCCTTATCCAACGAATCGAGGTGTTGTTTCGATTCGCGCTTGCGGGCCAGTTTGTCCTTGTTAATGTAATCAGTTTTTTCTTCATCGGTTAATGGAATAGGTCGTTCCTGGTTCCAGTAGGTCGAATCTTTATGGGTGCCTTTATCAATACGTAAAACCTCGGCAAAATTGGTTTTTTCAAAGCTGGGGTTCAGATCATAATTTTTATATATCGAAATATAATATCCACCAACTTTAAAACCGAGTAAACCACCGGTAAATTCAAACTTACTGCTGGCCGGCATCCACGCGGTACTATTCACCGGGTAAAACTGCTGGTTTACTTTAAGGGTATCGACCAGGTTAATATTAGCTTTTTTAGTAATGAATAGTTGCAGGGCCGATAGCCGCCAGCTATCCTCCAGAATATAAATATAACCCTCAAAACAAGGGTCATGTGCGCGTTTGGGTGTTACCTGTATCTTGTTGATAGTTTCGCCATTCTCTACAGAGATGCCCATCCATTTATAGTTATAATAGAACAAAGCGTTATCAGCAATGGGCGATACCAGCGGACGATTGCTGAGGCCATCCCAGGTTTCAAAGTTTTCATAGAAGTTAACCGCCATATCTGATGCCCGGTTAAAACTGAATGCCCGGTTTTGTCCCGATACTTTGGAGGATACCTGCACCTCGTGTACTTTGTCGGGCCGTATAAAGCTATATTTTGATTCAGATTCTGACAGATAAACAATGCCTGTGCGGTTAGAGTCGAGGCCTGCCTCGGTAGCGGCTTTTTGCACGTTAAAACCCAGGAACTTTTTGGGCGCCGCCAGTAGCTTTTGCAGGCCTTTGATGTAAATATCGCAAGTGTAGGCTTTTACCTCGTTAAGGTAAGTCTTACGCTTTTTAATCGCTTTGCGGATGATGGCATAAGCAGGGTCTTCGCCGCCGGCGTGAATGGCTACCGCTTTAAGCTGATAGGTTTCGGTTTGGAGCGAGATATTGATGATCTGGTTGCTGCTAAGATTTACCTGGCGGCTTTGCTGCCCATAACCAACCGCTTTATATTGCAGCTCATAATTACCGGCACTTAATTGCAGTTGATAGATCCCCTCGCTATTGGCCGAGGTTCCTTTGGATGTGTTTTTAACGTAAATAGATGCAAAAGGAATAGGCTTGTTTTGCTCGTCGGTTATTTTGCCGCTGATGTTAAGTTGCTGGGCAAATGCAGAAATACCCGATATAAAGAACAAGACAGATAGTAACGTAAATTTCATGTAGTAAGGTAGTTTGTACTAAGATGAAATTTAATTACTAAATGTTACAACACAGTTTTGTTAAATAATGTGAAATTAACTAAAAACAAAAAATGCCGGTGATCTTAACCGGCAATCTCAAATCTCATATCTCACGTCTCAAATCTATCCAATCATCGCCAATAGTTCCTCATCACTGATGATAGGTATATTTAGCTTCTGTGCTTTCTCCAGCTTGGCGGGACCCATGTTATCGCCGGCAACCAAATAAGTGAGTTTGGCCGATATGCTGCTCAGTATTTTACCACCGTTCTGTTCTATCAAATCTTTCAACTCGTCGCGTGAGAATTTTTCGAACACACCCGATATAATAAAACTTTGCCCTGCCAGTTTTTCGCTGGCTAGTTTTACTTCTTTTATCTCGACTACAAACTGCAGGCCAAGAGCTTTTAGTTTTTCAATTTCCTCGCGGTGTTTTTCATCGGCGAAATAATCAACCAGGCTTTGGGCAATACGCTCGCCAATTTCATCGGCGGTTACCAGCTCTTCCTGAGTGGCAGCCATTAACCCGTCGATGGATTTAAAGTGGATGGCCAGCTTCTTGGCAACGGTTTCGCCAATATAGCGGATACCCAGGCCAAACAGCACTTTTTCAAAAGGCATTTGCTTGGATTTCTCGATACCATCCAGCATGTTGGTGATAGATTTATCGCCAAAGCGGTCCATCTGTTTTAACTCATCGGCATGTTCATGTAGCTTATAAATATCGCTGATGTGGCTGATGAACCCGCGCCCGTACAGGGTTTCGATAGTCTCATCACCCAGACCGTCAATATCCATCGCCTTACGACCGATGAAGTGCTGCATTTTACCCACAATCTGTGGTGGGCAGCCTTCATCATTCGGACAGTAAAAAGCGGCTTCGCCTTCTTTACGTTCCAATGGGGTATTGCAGGCAGGGCAGGTGGTGCGGTATACCACAGGTACAGCGTTCTGTGCCCTTTTCTCCGGGTTTACACTGATGATCTTGGGGATAATCTCGCCGCCTTTTTCTACAAAAACGGTATCGCCTTCATGCAGGTCTAAACGGATGATCTCGTTGGCATTGTGCAGGGTAGCCCGTTTAACGGTGGTACCGGCTAGCAGTACCGGCTTTAAATTGGCTACCGGGGTAACTGCGCCCGTACGACCAACCTGGTAACTTACGCTCAGCAGTTCGGTTTCTACGCGTTCTGCTTTAAATTTATAGGCTATGGCCCAGCGTGGTGATTTAGCCGTAAAGCCCAATTCCTGCTGCTGCGAATAGTTATTTACTTTGATCACGATGCCATCAGTATCATAACTCAAGCCAAACCTATCCTTATCCCATTTGGTTATAAATGCAAACACCTCGTCGATGTTACTGCAAAGGCGGCTATGTTCGTTGGTATGAAAGCCCCAGCTTTTAACAGCCTGCAGGCTTTCCCAATGGGTTTTAAATATGGGTTTTTCGGTATATAGAAAATATAGAAAACAATCCAGCGGACGTTTAGCTACTTCAGCCGAATCCTGCATTTTAACGGTGCCTGAGGCAAAGTTGCGTGGGTTGGCATACGCAACCTCTCCGTTCTCCAAACGTTCGTTATTGAGGCGCTCAAAGGCCTTGCGGTGCATGAAAACTTCGCCGCGTATGTCAAAGTAACTGGGATAATCGCCGCCTTCATGTAGGCGTTTGGGTATGGTGTTAATGGTGCGTATGTTGGCAGTCACTTCATCGCCCTGAACGCCGTCGCCGCGGGTTACAGCGCGCAGGAGTTTACCATCCTCATAAGTTAAACTCATGGAGAGGCCATCAAACTTCAGTTCGCATACATACTCAAAGTTATCGCCGATAGCCTTGCGGATACGCTGATCAAAATCAAGCAATTCCTGCTCGTTATAGGTATTACCTAACGATAGCATAGGCCAGCGGTGGCGGTAGGTCACAAACTCCTTGGTAATGTCGCCGCCAACTTTTTGCGTCGGCGAATCCGGATCAGCAAATTCCGGGAACTCTTTTTCCAGCTTGTTCAGCTGTTCTAATTTTTTATCAAAATCAAAATCGGCAATAGTTGGCATGGCCAGCACATAGTAATTGTAATTGTGCTGTTTTAACTCGGTTGTTAAGGCCTTGATCTGGTTTTTGGCTTCCGCTGGTGACATAGATGCGAAGTTAAGAAATTACTTTATTCCATAGTTTACAAAGTATCAACTCCATAGGACAAACGCATTTGAATTTATTTCGATTGACCAAATCATTTGTAACTAGCATGACAATACAGGAGGCTCCTCTGGAGCCAAAAACGCTTCCAGTTAACTCTATAAACATGTGGCTCCTCCGGAGCCTGGGAAGCATATTGCTCCAGAGGAGCATCATGTTTATAGTAAAATGAAAAAAAGCTTTGGCTCCAGAGGAGCCTCCTAAATTAATCTTTGCTATTTATCTAAATGCGTTTGTCTATAAATGTTGTTTTAAGCCAATGCAAAATGAATAAAAAGTTCAATTGTTGCTTAATAATAAATATTTAGTTTCGTTTTGCGCAATATAAATTGCGTATTTAATTATTATTCAACTTAAACCAAAACAAAAATGAAACAAATTAGACTACTGCTACTCGCAGTATTACTGATGCCTTTCCTGACACAGGCACAGGTATCCCAAAAACACCACCCGCACCATTCAAAGGGTCACGAAAAAAACGGCCTGGTAAGAGGTGTTAGTTATGCTGATTTTGTAAAATCGGTATCGGACTTTGCCGACAGTACTAAGAAACCACTGGCCGACACCGCCTGGAGACTTTGGAAAGAGGAAAAATGGGCCCAACTGGAACAATTTTTTACCGCCAACAACCTTAACGGGGGCTGGCCGCCAAACCGCGGGGCGGTCGACCTGAAAATAGTGACTTTACCAGCAGGTATTGACATTGACCGTTACGGAGGTTATTTTGATGCCGACAGCGTGTTTCAGGATCGTGGCACTTTTGTATCAAAAACAGGTGTGCCTTTTCCGCAGCGTGCTTTACCCGATAAAACACTAAATTCACCTTACCGTGTTTATACCATACTGAAACCTATACCCAATGTAAGGCAGGGTACCATTATTCCCTGGTTTGGTAAACCGGGTTTAGGTATCCAGTATGAAACACCCTATATCATAAACGACCTTAAAAAAGAAGGTTACATAGTAGAGAAAAAAACTAAATAACAGCAGCCATGATCACAAAACAGGAGAAGATAGGATCACTGATCTTTGACGGGGACGAACAGGATGTGATATCCCGCTCTTTCCAACCGGATACTCAAGCCAACCTTGGAGGTGCCATTGCATTTGATGATTTTATCAATCATGATTTTGAGGATCTGCAGGGGCTTATAGGCGATGATGATTTTGCATCCATCGTCAAAACCGGAAATTTTACCCGCGATAGTGGCTTTTTGCATCAATACCATGGCAGCGATAACCTGAAACTATACTTCTGCCAGAGAGATAAAACAATTGTTGTTTTTGCCTACGGCGAGTTTCAGCCAACGCGGTATAAGCTGTATTTGGAGGGCGTGTGGGTAATTAAGTAAGGTAATCCTGAAAGGATGAAAGGCTTGTCATCCTGAGCTTGTCGAAGGATTGTGCGTAGAGGCCTTGCCCACCATGCTTCGACGGGCTTAGCATGACAGCCATTTTTTGATTATTTGGACTTCTTTATTTGAGTTAATGACATATTTGAAGGAGATGAATTATTATCATGTTTATATACTGCGCTGTAGTGATGGTTCTTATTACACGGGAATAACTAATGATATCGAACGACGATTAATTGAACATCAATCGGGTGAGAATCCCCGATGCTATACTTACAAACGCCGACCGGTTCAGCTTGTTTTTAATGAAGTATTTAATGATGTTAATCAAGCAATAGCTTTTGAAAAACAAGTAAAAGGATGGCGAAGGGAGAAGAAAGATGCGATAATTAACGGACATTGGGATTTGCTGCCCGAATTGTCTAAAGCAAAAAAAGGCCTGTCATCCTGAGCTTGTCGAAGGATCGCGCGTAGAGGCCCTGCCCACCATGCTTCGACAGGCTCAGCATGACACCCGTTTTATAAAAAAAGAAACTTTTTATTTATCCGTAGTTACCGATTCATTCACTACACTCATCGGGAAGCTGACACCACCGGGTACTTTAGGATTATCTTTTATATTCACCGTACCGCTGATCACCTGTTTGGTTTTAGATTCGCTGATCCAACCGGTAACCTTGTCAAACTTAATGTCGGCAGTCATCGTGCCGGTCATGTTATATTTCATGGGCATATCACCCACTCGTTTAAAATCATCGGCAGCATTGGTAGCCAGTGTACCTTCACCATGGATTACATAGCTGCTGGGAGTTACGTCGACTAATTGGTAAACAGTACTTACTTTGGCTGACATGGCGCTTTCCAGATTGGTATTAATAGTCCATTTATCATTTTTGGATACCGGTGTTTCGGGGAAAACAGCTGTAGCCAGTTCAATACTTCCCTTGATGGCTTTAGCGCCGAACGATTGCAGGAACTGGGCTTTGATCTGCTCTTTCTGCGGGCCTTGTACCTGCGGGAAGCTGTCCAGTACCGACGAGATCATATTCTCTACATTCTCTACCGATTTTACCCTGCCGCTTTTGGTAAATGTAGCTGTAAAAGGTTTGTTCACCAGTCCGGCCAATATACCCGACATAAAATCGTTAGGGTCATTCTTTTGCGAATCATAGCTCACGGGGCCGTTGGGGAGCTGCATTTTTAAGGCCAGGCTTTTATAGTTTACCTCCATGTAATATAATGAGTCGTCGGCATTCAATACTTTGAAAGAGGTTGTGCCATTAATGGAGATCTCGATATGGTTATCCATCCCGCTAACGGTTTGTTTAATGGCCGATGTGGTATTGGTAACCATATTGTATGTATTGCCCTTAACCAGGTGTAAGGCCAATTTTATTTTTTGAGCTTGTACCGACAGACTAATGCCGAGTATGAGAAGCAGACTAAAAAGATATTTCATAGTGTATTTATTGCGTGCTAAAGTTATTATAAAAATCTTCATCAAAAAATGCAGTAAAACATAACAATTATTTAAAAGTAATTTCGTTAACTTTATAGTAATCAATGCTCTTTATATTTCATTAGTATATTTTAACAACGGAAAGGGGGTTTTTATGTTACAGCAAATAGCATTTATACCACAGCACCAGTTTCATGTGTTGATCAATTTTAAGGATGATGAACGCATTGTAGCCGTTTTACCGAATGAAGCAGGACGATTCCGCGTGGTTGATCAGGGTAAAGTTATTGCAGAAGTTGATCTGGACGATAGCAAGCACAATGTAGTTTGCTGCCAGGGAAAGTTGGAAGATAACGTATTAGCCCAACTGGAGCACCAGATTATACATCATTACGAAAATCATTACGCCTAGTATAGCATAAAAGAATTTGATAGTTCATGGGTGATGGCTTATGGTTCATAGTCCATGAGTTTTTATTATTCATGGGCTATCTCTTTTTTTGACCGTCATCCTCCCTACACGATTTGTCATTTCGACCGTAGGGAGAAATCTTATACGATCGATATGCTTCACGTATAAGATTTCTCCTCGTTCCTCGTCGAAATGACATATCCTTTTGAGAGACTAATTCTTACTTGCAGCCGGTTTGGCCAGCATGGCCTCTTTGATAAACTTAACCGGAGCGCTGCCGTAGCTCAGGAATTTCTCATTAAAATCTTTCAGTTTATATTTATCGCCCATTTTTATTTTGTAGGCCTCGCGCAGATCCATGATCTCTTTGTAGCCGGTGTAGTAGCTGGTTAGCTGTACACTGCTTACACTTACCCTTTTCCATTTGCCTTCGGCTTCGGCCTGTTGCTGAAAGGCTTCGGCGGTGAGTAATTTAATAGCCTGTTCTTTGGTCATGTCGTTGTTGTGCACACTGTAATCCAGTATGGTATTACAAACCGAGCGCAGGTTCCATTTATACCACATCAACCGCATTTCGGGCTCGTTGTTGCCATAGCCATTATCCAGCATCATTTCTTCGGTGTATACGGCCCAACCCTCATTCATGGCGCCATTACCCAATACCGATTTGATAATGCTGGGCGCTTTATTGGCATAAACACCCTGCACATAATGCCCCGGAACGGCTTCATGGATGCAAAGTATCTGAATAATGTACTGGTTATACTCACGCAAATAGCTTTCGGCTTTCTCCGGACTCCAGCCGGCCAGGCTGCCTACGTTGAAATAGGAGTTGCCATTTTTATCATACGGGCCCGGGCCGCTCATAGAAGCGCCGGCCACACCCGCCATATAACCCGGTTCTTTACGGATAATGAGCGGCTTGGTAGGATCAAGCGTAAGCAGGTCCTTGGTTTTTACAAAATCTTTTAACTTGGGGATCAGCTGTACAATGGCCGACTGAAATTCATCAGGTTTTACGTGCTTGGATGACAGCGTATCGATCATAGCCCTGATCAATAAGAGCGTATCGCCCGGCATAGCTTTGCTGCCAAAATATTTTGGCCATAGCTCGCGGCTTATTTTAGCCATCTGGCCGTGCAGGTATTTTTTACGCTGCATAGCGGCGTTAAAGGTTTGCTGTCCGTTGCTGGCCGATACGTTTTCGTACTTGAATTTATCTTCATACAGATCTTTCCCTAAACGGAAGCTGCGTGGATGATCATTTTTCAATGCCTTTAACCAATCGGTATATCCTTTGATAGCCTGTACCGCAAGCGCCGCACGATCGGTCATCTGTTTCTTTTCGGCCTTAGGTATATCGGTTTTTTTGAGCGAGTCGGCAAAGTCTTTTTCAATCACGCTTAACCCACCCAGATTTTGATCAATGGCCAATGCGGTAAGTTCGGTAACCGGGTTTTTAACCTGTTTTTCGGCTTCTTTGTAATAAGCAGGCACACTGGCCAGGCGCTGATAAAAGTTGCGCAGGCGTTTGGCCAGTGGAGCATAATGCTCATTGAGCATATAGGCAAAAGTGCCTATAACGTTATAGGACGACGGATCCCACTCGTATGATTTTAGGCGTTCAATTTGCCATTGAGTATAATCCAATTGATTTTGCATTATTTTATAATCAATCCGGTTACCCTCGTTCAGCGTATTCACCTCAAAACGGCTTAAAGAATCGATCTGGAATTTGACAAACTCCAGCATTTTGCTCCGGGTTTGCTCGCTGGGGATGTATAATAAACTATCGTACTTATGATATCCTACCGAAGTAGCCCAATTAGGATCAAGCTTCCATAAATGCTCCAGGAAGGAGTTTTCATAAGTGGCAAAAGCCGCATCGTCTTTACCTAACAGTGCACCGCTGCCGCCACCGCCCATATCTTTTTTACAGCCGGTAAAGGCAACAAGGAAAATAATAATGGCCAGGGCCAGCCTTACGAATATATTTTTGATGATCACGGGATAAAATGATTTTAATAATGCACGATAAACTTAAAACATTTAAAGCATATAAATCAAACCATAGATTAATTTGTTACTTTATTGGACTTTGGGGACTATGGGACTTTTGGATCGAGGAATAAGGGAATAAAAATTTTTGGAACAAAGAATAAGGATTGAAATAGTAAAGAGAACCTTTTTCAAAAGTCTCAAAGTCCAAAAGTCTCAGGGTCCTAAAATCCCCAATCACTAATTCACTAACTCAATAATTCACTAATTATAATGACAGAACACCAGATACTAATAGATGAGCTGCTGCACTTGCTGAATGGCGGCAATGCCCACGCCGACCTGAAACGTGCGCTGAAAGATTTACCTGCCGATTTAAGAGGAGCCAAACCCGATAAGCTGCCTTACAGCATCTGGCAGCTGGTAGAGCACATCCGGATTGCCCAATGGGATATGCTGGAATTTAGCAAGGATGGCAGTCATGAGTCGCCAAACTGGCCGGATGATTACTGGCCCAAAGAAACGGCACCAAAAAACGATGAAGCCTGGAACAAATCGGTAAAACAGATAGAGCATGACCGGGAGGAATTTATAGATCTGATTAAAAAGGGCGATCTGTATGGTAAAATACCGCACGGCGATGGACAAACCGTTCTGCGCGAAGTTTTACAGGCTGCCGATCATGAGGCTTACCATGTTGCCGAGATCATTGTGATCAGGAGGCTGATGGGCGCGTGGTGAGCCCCCTAACCTCCTAAAGGGGGAATTTTAGTATCGAACATAGAATGTTGAATATCGAATGATGAAGGAAAAACTTTTAAAGGCGAAGGAGAGGATGTGCGATTCCTTCCTTGGGAAGGGGAGGAAGGGGTTTAGCCGGTGAATTTTTCGTCCCCTCAGGGTCTCCTGAAAGGGACCCTGAGGCTGCCCCAAAGGAGAAACTTCGATGTTGGGAGTTCAGGATTCAGTGTTCGTTATGATTTAACATTTCCGCTTCTGATTCAATTTTCGTATATTTATATAAATCGACAGCCCGGTTCTCTTTGATCAGAGAACCGGGCTGTTTGGTTAAGGACAAAACAGGTCAAAAATCGACTGTTTTATATGTAGTTATTTGAATGTCAATTATTTAATACTTTTTAAAGTTTTCAAAACCACTCAAAACTATCTTGAAATTTGTTAAAAAGTGTTAAAATCGATGGTTTTGAGTCAATTTTCGAACGCTTTTTGCCCTTTTTTGAGCAGAAAAATGTTAAAAATTAAGGTTTAAAAAGTTTTTTGTACGGGTTTTATTTCTGCTTATTTAAAAAACTGATCAGGGCTTTTACAAATTCAGGCTTTAGCGGTAATTCGGGTTCGTTGTAAGTGGCTATGTTTTTGTCCTTATCGGCCGGGGCATCTTTCAGGATATGGTTCATACCCGGGATGATATCAAGCACTGCGTCTGATTTAGCTTTCTTTAGTTTTTCGGCGTCGGCCACGGTTACCTGCAGGTCGGTTGTACCCTGAACAATGAGGATAGGTATTTTTATCTTTTTGATCTCACGGATGGGGTTATACCTGAACCACGACATCAGGTATTTCTGAATGCTTGGCCGTGCATAGGGGTAAAGGGAAGGGTCGATATTATCAGTGGTTTTTCCCTTCTTCAAGCTATCCAGCATACGGTTAAAACCGTCGGAGATCAAAGCGCCTTTTGATTTCATCTGTTCGGTCATGATCTTATCGGCCGAGTCTCCGGCTCCGGCAGCGGATATAAAAGCCTTAACAGGCTGACCGTTAGCTGCCATCATGCCCACCAATGATCCTTCACTGTGGCCCAGGATAATGATTTTTGAAAAACGTTGATCATCATTCAGCATGTTGATCAGTCCTACAGCGTCATCAACATAGTCTTCAAAACGTAGCTCGTTCTCTTTGGTTGAGCTTACGCTTTGGCCAACCAGGCGTTTGTCATAACGCAGGGAGGCAAAACCGTTTTTACCCAACTCGTTGGCTATCATTTTATAAGCATTGCTGGTTAAGCCCAGTTTAGGACTATTACCGTCGCGGTCTGTTGGGCCCGAGCCGGCTATAATAAGCACAACCGGTATTTTGTCGGCAGCATTTTTAGGCATGGCCAATGTGCCCGAAATAGATCCCGAAAAAGTTTTTAAAGTTACCGGCGATTCGGTAACAGATGGGTCGGTAGGCAAAGTTGAAACTGGTTCAGCCTTAGCGGTTTCAGCAGCAGGGGCCTGGTATGGTTTTAAAAGTAAACCGGTAAACTGGGTTTGTGAGTTTACGGATAGATTCAACAAAAAGGTGCCTTTTTGAAAAGTAGCTTTATAGTAAGCCAATGGCGCTTCATATTTAATAAAATCGGCATCGGTAAGATTGCCCAATTGTGTTTTTAACTGGAGTGTGGTGCTCTTGAACTGGTCGGCAGGCAAGGCTGTCTTCATTTCGGAACTAAACATACTAAATATGCTATCTGGCTGACCGGCATTGTACAGCCGTTTAAACTTGCTCAAGGCAACCGCATAATTAGCCGGCGCCGGTTGTGCTGCTGCTATAATGCTGGTTGTAAAACAACAAATGATCAGGATAAAAAAGCTTACTTTCTTCATGTTTATGGTAATCAAAACAGTATGGTGGTCTGTTGGGCCGAAATTAAATAAAAATTGATTGTTTTTAACTTATTGGTTGTAGATGTTCATTTAAAAAAAGATAATGTTTGCCGGATGTCACTAAATTATAAAAATTAAAATATTGGCAACATTTATTATTTAGGTATCGTAAAATTATCAATATGTGATTTATAAGGTTTAATATATTGTTACTATATTGCGGTACAATATCAAACCCGGAATATAGAAAATTTCTACACCACTTATTAATGAAGGTTTTATTTGGGGGCTTATTCTCGGCATTTTTAGTCGGGGTGTGTTTTTTTTCTTTCGCGCAAACAAAACTTTCGGCAATACAGGGCAAAGTTCTGATGGAAAACAATGAGGCGGCCGAGGCGGCCACTATCGTTTTGTTAAAAGCTGCCGACTCCTCGGTGGTACGATCCGGACTGGTAGACGCGGCCGGTAAGTTTGAGTTTGGCAATATCGCCCCCGGTGCATATCGGCTTTTAGCCACCAGCATAGGCTGTAATAAAGTTTATTCAAATCCATATCAAATTTTAGAAGGGCAAACGGTAGTAGCCGGAAACATAGTTCTAAAGCGGGTAAGCAACCAGTTGCAAGAGGTTAGGGTGGTTGCTAAAAAACCATATATTGAGGTAAAGCCTGGGAAAATAGTACTTAACGTACAGAATAGCTTAACCGCCGAAGGCAACTCGGCTTATGATATACTCCGGCAATCGCCTGGGGTACATGTAAATAGTACCAACGAAAGTCTGATGATCAGCGGTAGGCAGCCTGCTCTGATCACTATTGATGGCAAACCCACTAACCTAACCGGCGACGATCTGGTAAACCTCTTGCGCAGCATGCAAAGCAGTACTATTGACCAGATTGAGATGATTACCAGCGCATCGGCAAAATATGATGCCTCAGGAGGGGGAATCATCAATATCATTTCAAAAAAAGGCACTAATGTGGGCTCCAACGGCTCAGTTACCCTGGGTGGGGGATACGGTAAATATTACAAAAGCAGGGCAGGTATCACCTTCAACAACCGCACTGCTAAGCTCAATATTTTCGGTAATTATACATTTGATGATAATAAGACTAATAGATACATTAACACTAACAGGAATATTATTTATAAGGATGTTTTAAGTAATTATGATGTTGATTATAACAACATCCAAAAAACATACAATCACAATTTTAAACTTGGGGCCGATTATGCCATATCACCCAAACAAACCATAGGTGTACTGGTAACCGGAGTGGTGCGGGAAGACGATTTTTTGAAGAATAATAACTTGAATATATCCAACCAGAACCGACTCGACTCAGTAATCATTGCCAAATCAACATTAGACAGGGGGAGCAGCCTTTTAAATTACAATATCAATTATAACGGTATACTGGATAAAAGCGGCAAAAACCTGTCGGCTGATGTGAATTATTCAATCTATCACCGCCACTCGAACGAGTATATAACCAATAATTTTTATACCCCGGCTGGTGTAAAATACCGGGATTCGCTGCAATTGGAAAATCTTTCTCCATCTGACATCCACATATGGACATCAAAGATAGATTATGTGAATCCTCTTTCTAAAACCTCACGGCTGGAAGCCGGTGTGAAATATAATCACATCCAAAGTAATAATAATTTGATATTTGGTCCTTTGGTAAACAATACCTACCGGGCCGATCCTGATTATACCAACCGCTTTATATATACCGAAATTGTAAGCGCAGCTTATTTGAATTATGTAAGTAAGATCGGTCGGTTTAATATTACAGCAGGGCTGAGGGCCGAAAAAACGAATACCACCGGCAGTTCGGTAGGGGTTGATCAATCTACTCTGCTAAGTAACAAGAATAACTATTTTAACCTTTTTCCGCAGGTTCAGCTCAGTTACGAGGTGGATAAGAAAAATGTGTTGAACCTGAGCTATAACCGTGGTATTCACCGGCCCGATTATCAGGATATTAATCCGTTTTTATACTATACAGATTTGTACGACTATAATTCGGGTAACCCTAATTTAAAACCGGAGTATACCAATTCTATACAACTATCACATACCTACAATAGCACTTTTATAACCACTCTGTATTATAATGTTACTAACGATGCCTATGATTTTCCGGTATATGAGCAAAATGACTCATCAAAAGTTAATGTAACCATACGACGGAATTTTGGGAGGATATTTGTTTATGGGGCCACATTTTATGCCCCGGTTCAATTTAACAGCTGGTGGAATGCCAGTTTTAACCTAGATGCCTCTTATCAGCGTTATACTTCTTATGCCATATATGGTAATTTTAACCGTGGCATGCAGGATATTATTTTTAATACTACACAAAACTTTACGCTAAGCAACACGGTAACCGCCGAGATATCCGGAAAGTATGAATCGCCAACCTTATATGGGGTCAATGAGCTTAAACAGAGTTATACAGTTAATGCAGGCATTGGTAAGCAGGTGTTTAATAAACGCGGTAATCTAAAATTAAGCGTTATTGATATTTTTAACAGCGATAGATATCGGTATCATGTAGATTACCAGAATGTTGATTTTACAGGTATTGATAAAAGAGAAACCCGCAGGGTGATGATCAATTTTACCTACCGTTTTGGTAAAACATCCGTTAAGTCGGCCAGTAAGCATAATACCGGTAATGTCGACGAACAACGGCGTACCGGTAGTAACTAACCGTTACCTGACGCGTAACTCAGGATATTTACCTTTAATCTTAGTGGCAAAGTAATTGCCAAGGGAATCGGAATTGATAAATTTCTGGTAAGCGGTAACAGGGAAGCCAAAGTATTGCCATATACCGCCACTATTCCTAAGTTCTACTTCTAAAATTTTAGCCGAAGGATCGTAACCAAGGCTATTTAATGCTGCTGATTTAACTACATGCCGTTGCATATATATTATAATATGTATTGGCAGGAAAAGGTTTTAAATATTTAATTATTGTTTGAATATTTAGCCAGCGTGGCCGCTAAGCATACTGGCCATAATGATGAGTAAAACCAATATGGTGATGCCAATATACAGGTAATCCTTTTCAAGTATGAAACCAATAGCCGAAAATATTACTCTTATAATAGGTGTAGCAATAAGTAAAATAATACCTGCTTGTATAATGGCCCGTCCCCTGAAAGTGATGATACCGTTGAATATCCCCCGGGTATTATGCACAAAATCCGGGACGCCCTTAAACGTGTGGTAGTCAGCAATAACCTGTCCATGCCTGTAAAGGTATATAATGCCCCCTATAAAAATAATACTCATAGACAGTAATACACCAAGGCGTAATATCCAGCCGATAACGGCCTGCATGTCGGTATCTCTAAAGGTTTTGTTCATTATCTTTTGGTCATTAAGTCATTGGTGTCATTAAGTCATTTACTGTGATGATTTATAAACAATTATCAATGACCTAAACTATATTTTCCCCATGAATCCGTTATATATCATTTGTGATGCCAAAAAGGTTACCACCACAGCAAACACCCAGCGTAACCAGCCCGACGAGTTGGTATGCACCAGTATTTTTGAACCGCTTAAAGCACCCAGTAATACACCAATTGCCACAGGCATAGATAAGCCCGGGTCAATGTATCCGCGCTGTAAATAAACAACGGCACTTGCTGCGGCTGTAACGCCTATCATAAAATTACTGGTTGTGGTTGATACTTTAAAGGGGATACGCATAATGGTATCCATCGCCAATACTTTTAATGCCCCTGAGCCTATGCCCAGTAAGCCTGATATTACACCGGCAAAAAGCATCATGAAAAAGCCGCCACCTACGTTTTTTACGCTATAGTTTACAGGTCCGTTAGCTGTAGGGAAGCTGCTGTTGAGCTTTAATTTTTCGGCCAGTAAGTTTTTTTCCTGATTAATCTGCTCAGCCTTTTTGCGTAACGACATGATAGCTGATGTGATCAGGATAATACCGAACAGAATTGCGATAAAATTAGTTGGGATATAAACGGCTATCAAAGCGCCAACCATAGCTCCGGCTGTAGTGGCAATTTCCAGGAACATGCCCAGCCTGATGTTGGTAATACCCTCTTTCACATAAGCTGCTGCCGAACCGGATGATGTGGCAATTACCGATACCAGCGAGGCGCCAATAGCATAATGGATATCTACATGCAACACCAGCGTAAGCAGTGGTATAATAACAAAACCACCACCCAAACCGGTTAATGACCCTAATAAACCCGCAAAATACGAGCCGATAAAAAGGATAAGCGTTAATACAATTACCGACATCATTTGCAGTCAACTTGAACTGCGAAAGTAGCAAAATTTGATCATTTAAGTCGTTGAATCAGAAAGAGATTAGGTATTAAAAATGTCTATATGATCTACAGATAAAATAACCAAACACTTAATGTCCTGATCATTAAATACATGTCCTGGAAGTAAAAATGACTTCAATACTAAATGTCTCAATAACTAAATTTACTACTTTCGTGGCATGGGTTACAAAAGTTTACAAGCCTGCATTGCCGATCTCGAAAAAAACGGTCACCTGGTGCGAATTAAGGAGGAGGTTGATCCTTATTTGCAGATGGCGGCCATTCACTTGCGGGTATTCGAAAATGAGGGGCCTGCTATATTGTTTGAAAAAGTGAAAGGCAGCAAGTTTCCGGCAGTATCTAATTTATTCGGTACGCTGGAACGCTCTAAATTTATATTCAGAGATACGCTGGATAAGATCAAAACCCTGGTTGAGCTCAAGAATGATCCTTTAAAGGCCATTAAACATCCTTTTCAATATACCAACGTGGCGCTTACGGCTTTATCGGCCCTGCCGATGAAAAAACGCGCCGGGGTGCCTGTTAATTTTGGTCGCTGCAAAATAAGCGACATCCCGCAGATAGTGAACTGGCCTATGGATGGTGGTCCCTTTGTAACCATGCCACAGGTATATACCGAAGATCCCGATAAACCTGGCATTATGAATGCCAACCTGGGTATGTACCGCATACAACTGGCTGGTAACGACTATATTCTGAATGAGGAAATAGGCTTGCATTACCAGATTCACCGGGGTATAGGCGTGCATCAAACCAAGGCAAATGCCAAGGGGCAACCTTTAAAAGTAAGTATATTTATAGGCGGTCCGCCATCGCACCCCGTAGCTGCTGTAATGCCGTTGCCCGAAGGATTGTCAGAAATGACCTTTGCCGGTGCGCTGGGCAATCGCCGGTTCCGTTATTTTTATGACGATGAAGGCTTCTGTATTTCTTCTGATGCCGATTTTGTGATCACCGGAACCGTAATGCCTCATGATAATAAACCCGAGGGCCCTTTTGGCGATCACCTGGGTTATTACAGCCTGGTACATCCGTTTCCCTTGCTCAAAGTGCACAATGTATATCATCGTAAAGATGCGGTATGGTCGTTCACAGTTGTTGGTCGCCCGCCGCAGGAAGATACCAGTTTTGGGGCTTTGATCCACGAGATTAGTGGTGCAGCTATTCCCAAGGAAATACCGGGTCTGCATGCGGTTAACGCCGTTGATGCGGCTGGTGTACACCCATTGCTGTTCGCTATCGGCAGTGAACGTTATACGCCTTATATCAAAGAGCGCAAGCCACAGGAAATATTAACCATTGCCAATCATATACTGGGTAAAAGCCAGCTGAGTTTAGCCAAATACCTGCTGATAGCCGCAAAGGAAGATGACCCTGCTTTGGACGTAAATAATATCAAGGCGTTTTTAAATCATATCCTGCAACGGATCGACCTAACGCGCGATCTGCATTTTTATACCCGTACCACTATTGATACATTGGATTATAGCGGTAGTGGATTAAACTCCGGAAGTAAAGTAGCCATCACCGTAGCAGGGGATATCAAACGTGAATTGTGGACCGAACTGCCGTCATGGTTCGACCTGCCAAGGCCCGTCAACAATTACAAAATGGCTATACCAGGTGTATTGATGGTAGAAGTACCCAAACATGTAAATCATCAGGACATTGATAATATTATCAGCATTATTGAGTACAGGCTAAAAGAAGAGGAAGAAGAGCTTGATGGTCTCCCGTTGATTGTACTTTGTGACGATGCCGCCTTTGCAGCCGAAAACGTAAATAATTTTGTTTGGGTAACTTTTACCCGCAGCAATCCATCGCATGATATTTATGGTGTAGGTAGTTTTACTGAGCATAAGCATTGGGGCTGTACAGGTCCGCTCATTATCGACGCCCGTATCAAACCCCATCATGCCCCTGTGCTCGAAAAAGACCCCGAAGTTGAAAAACTGGTTGATAAAATGGGCGAAAAAGGCGGGGCCCTGCATGGAATTATTTAATGGGATAAAAAGGACTTATAGAGCAAGGATAATGGACAAAAGAAATCATGAAAATCTCATAATCCTATAAATCAAGGGTCATAATAAAAGAAAAATCAGCGTAATCAACGCAATCACAAAAATCAACGGTTAACTTTGCCCCTTATGAAAAATACCCTGCTTTGTTTAATAATCGTGCTGGCCGCTTTTGGCTGTAAAAAGAGAGATGTACCACATTATACTATATCAAGAGTAATTAAAAGCGATACCGCCAGTAAACTTACTGTTAACATCGGCGCGCGTTTAAGCCAGGCCGATCTGCTTAATATTGCAGCCAAAATTAAAGCGGATAGTTCGGCATTGAGCAATTTGCAACTTTACTACATGCTGCCCGGCCACAATGATAAAAATACGGGGCCTGATAACTATTATGCCATCGCCAAATATCCCAATGCCTCTGTAACTACCATGCAGGATACCCTGAAAGATGCCGACGGCACCATTGTGCGCTTAAATATCAAAGGCTTATCTGCACAGGATGCCAGACACCTGCTGGAACTAGATCCTAATGAGATACAAGGCAAAAACATCCTGGGGAAGTTTATTGATGATAGTAATCATACGCTGATTGTTCCCTTTACAGAAATTAATGACCCCAAAAAAGAGGTGTATATTATTGAATTTGATCATACAGGGACCGCTGTATCGAAAACTATACCTGTACGCGACAATAAAGATGGGGTAGAAAAACTCATTGTAACCCAGCGGGGCGATTATTGTACACTTAAAGATAGCGTCCTTACCCAATACTCTATTGACGATTTGGGTTTGGCATACAATAGCATCAAGTCGGGTATTTAAGACTTACTCCGCAAAGCCGGCAATTGTGGGGTAGATATGCGAAAGTCACCAAAACTAAACACATAGTTAAAAGTAGGAGTAAAATATTGTTAACCCTTACTTTTTATGAAATATACTAAATATATTTATAGGTATAAAATATTATAGTATATGACCCGAAACTTTACCAAAATTTTAGCACTAAGTGTTGCTGGGGTTTTTAGCGTTTGCTGCGCGATTGCGCAACCCCGATTACCGGAAGGTTATTTCTGGAAAAAGCTTCCGAACGGCCTGGAAGTAGTAGTTATTGAAAACAGTAAGGTGCCGCTGGCTACCATTGAAATTGCTGTAAAAAACGGGGCCTATACCGAAGGTCCTGAATTCAGCGGTTTATCGCACCTTTTTGAGCACATGTTTTTTAAGGCCAATAAAGATTATCCAAACCAGGAAGCTTTTTTAAAACGTACACAGGAGCTGGGCGCCATCTGGAATGGTACTACGGATGTGGAACGGGTTAATTACTTCTTTACGTTTGACCGCGATAGCCTTAAAGCAGGTTTAAAATTCATGAACGCGGCTATCCGCTTCCCGATATACCGCGAAGAAGATATGAAAAAGGAACGCCCTGTTGTTGACGGCGAATTTCAGCGTGCCGAGAGCGATCCGGGCTTCCAGCTTTGGTACGGTATCCAGCAAAAGCTTTGGGGCGATCTCATCACCCGTAAAAACCCTATCGGGATACATGAAGTGATCAATACCGCCACACCAGAGAAGATGATGGTGATCAAAGACAAATATTATTTTCCGAATAATAGCCTGGTGACCATTTGTGGTGATGTAAAACATGAGGCCGCATTTGCCCTGGCCGAAAGCATATTTGGCGATTGGGCCAGCAGTGGCTTTAATCCGCATGAAAAATATCCTATTCCGCCATTTAAGCCTTTAACCAAGAGCGAGTATTTTATCAAAGAAACTACTATTGCGCAAACACCATATATGCAGCTTTCATGGCAGGGCCCGGCTTACTTAACCGATTCTGCTTCAACCGTTGCCGCTGATGTATTTTCGACCATTGTTGGTTTAAACTCGTCCAAATTTCAACAATCGCTGATTGATAAAGGTCTGGCCAGTTCTGTTTCTTTGGGATATACTACCAGCCGTTTTGTGGGGCCGATTGATATTTTTGTGGTTCCCAATCCTGGTAAATTAAAGGAATGTTATGATGAACTGCTTAACCAGGTTAACCAGTTTGTGAAGTCTGATTATTTTACCGACGAGCAGTTAAATGATGCCAAAGCTATTTTATTAAGAAACAGCGTTCACCGCAAAGAGAAACCATCTACATTGGCAAGCCAAATGAGCTATCAGTGGTGCAGTACCTCGCTTGATTATTATACCGATCTGGACAGTAATTACCAGAAAGTGAGCCGTGCCGATATACAAAAATATGTAAGCACCTATATAACAGGTAAGCCATATGCAGCAGGCATTATTATAGCACCAGAGTTAAGTAAACAACAAAATGTAGCTTCATTTTTTGTAGCTAAGTAAATTAAAATCTTATCATGATGAAGAAATATGTGTTCACCCTGCTGATTGCAGCGGCGATAGGAAATATAAAAACGGTACAGGCACAAAATAAAGCTTACGAAACCACAGTTGATGGTGTAAAGGTAATTGTGCAGCCAAGCGGCAACGATATTGTAGAGATACAAACTATTATAAAAGGTGGCGTACAAAACTACAAGACCGATAAAATGGGTATTGAAGCCATGGCTATGGCCGCACTAACAGAATGTGGAACCATTAAACACGATAAAAACGCTTTTAAAGATCAGTTGGATAAAGTGAGCGCTACGGTTGACGGCAGCAGCAACAAAAACTACGCTACCATGCGTATGAATTGTATCAAAAGCGATTTTGATATAGTTTGGCCTTTGTATGTTGAAGCTTTAACACAGCCACGTTTTGATGCTAAAGAGTTTGCACGTATTAAACAGGACGCGATTAATAATATTAAACAAGCCGATTCGCAGCCAGACCACGCGATTGATCAACTGGCAAATAAAACGGCATTTGCCAATCGCGATTATGCAAAAGATCCTAATGGTACCGTAGATATCGTATCTAAGTTAACTCCCGAAGAAACCAAGGCTTATTATCAATCCATATTAACCCGGTCGCGCCTGGTTATCGTGGTTGTAGCTGATTTGGATAAGGCGGTTATTGAATCAAAAGTGAAGACCATGCTTAATGGTATAAAACAAGGCGCTCCGTTTGAGTTTAAGAAATCATTTTTCCGCGTGTATAAAAACTCATTCAACGCCGAATCACGCGAACTGGCTACCAACTATGTAGAAGGTATTACCAGCGGTCCGCAACCCGGTGCTCCTGATTTTGATGCCTTTAACGTAGCTATGAGGATATTTGCCAATCGTCATTTTTTAGATGTGCGCACTAATAATGGTTTATCATACGCCCCGCAGGCCTGGTTTAGCGTTGGGCAAACATCTACAGCCAGATTCTCGGTATCAACAACCCAGCCCGATAAATATATTGCGGTATTTGATAAACTGGTTGATAAAATAAAAACAGAAGGTTTTAAAAGCGAAGAAGTTGCTAACATGAAAGTGACCTATTTAACAGGCTTTTATTATAAAAATGAAACCAACAGCGCGCAGGCATTTTCTATGGCTTCTAACGAAGTGCTGTTTAACAACTGGAAAAGATCATTAACCATGGTTGACGATGTTAAAAAGTTGACACTGGAGGAAGTAAGCGATGCTTTCCGCAAGTATATCAATAACATTGTTTGGGTTTACCAGGGCGATCCTAAAAAGGTGAACCAGGTATTATATATCAACGGTACCTTAAATAAAGGTGATAACCCGGTAAGTCACTAAATATCAAAGTAAATAAAAAAGCCAGGCGAATTTGCCTGGCTTTTTTTTATTGGGGATGTTTTGAACCTTATCTTACATCTCTTTTAACCTTGTTCAATGTACTTTGACCTGGCAAGTAGATCTGGAAACCAAAATCTAAAGTCAGTTTGTTTTGATAACCTAAGCTACCAAAACCAGCAGTACCATTATATTTCAGTAAGGTTTCTAAACCAATGCTTGGGGTAATAAAATAGGCAAAACCAGGGCCAAAGCTAAAATCCAGACCATTGGTTGAACCGCCCGGACCGCTTGGATTGTGTCCGCCTAAGCCAACAGTAGCTTCGCCAAAGAAACGGCCATGTTTTAACACCTCCACATCAGATCCGGTATAGTAACGGCCTAATGCACCTACACCATAGGTAACATCGGTACCGGCACCCTTGGCGGTTACTATGCCTAATTTACCATAAGCACCCAATGCTACGTTGTCTTTAATAAACCATGCTGCTTTGGGTGTAAGATCCATGCTGAAATTTTTAGCGCCGTTTAAACCCAGGGAAAAGTTGCCGATATCGCCACCCATTAAAACGTTACCTTTCTGTATTTGTGCGCTTGCTGTGAAGCTGAAGCCGATAAATGCCAATACGGCTAATAATGTAAACTTTTTCATAGTGCTGTTTTTTAAGTTTTTAACTTTAAGTAAATTTTAATAAGAACTTATTAACAATTGCTGTGCCATTAGAAATATGGAAAGGTAAAAACGTACTCCTTTGAGTTGAAATATATTGATAATAAAGTGGTTATATGATAGTTTAACCCTTTAATAGTTGATGGTATATTATATTAATATGTATATTAATAAACATCAGGAAGTGTGTTAATGAATATACAGTATTAAATAAACAAAGAGTTTGATTATCGTTGAGCTAATAACGAAGAAAGCCCGCTTTATACGCGGGCTTTCTTTGTTATTTTATTGGATAATATCTTATTTCAATAAATTTCTCCAGCTAACCAGGTCGCCGATGATCTTGTCGAGTTGGTCGGCAGGAACGCGTTCTTGTTCCATGCTATCGCGGTGGCGGATGGTTACGGTATTGTCTTCGAGGGTCTGATGATCAACCGTGATACAGAAAGGAGTACCAATAGCATCCTGACGGCGATAGCGTTTGCCGATAGCATCTTTCTCCTCGTACTGTATATTGAAGTCGATCTTCAGTTTATCCATAATCTCACGGGCTTTCTCCGGCAGGCCATCTTTCTTGGTGAGCGGGAAAATAGCAGCTTTAACCGGGGCCAGGCATGGGTGCAGGTGCAATACGGTGCGGCTATCCTGTTTTTCTTCGGTGCTCAGATCCTCTTCCTCATAGGCGTTGATCATAGTCAGCAGGAACATCCGGTCTAAACCGATAGAGGTTTCAATTACATAAGGCACGTAGTTACCGTATGGTTTACCGGTTTCCGGATCAATCTCCGGATCAAAATACTGTAGTTTTTTACCTGAGAATTTTTCATGCTGGCTTAAGTCGTAATTGGTACGGCTATGGATACCTTCCACTTCTTTAAAGCCAAATGGAAATTGAAACTCGATATCAAAAGCCGCATCAGCGTAAAAAGCCAATTTTGCATGTTCATGATAGCGGTATTTGGCAGCATCAGTGCCCAGGGCCAGGTGCCATTTGAGGCGGGTTTCTTTCCATTGGTTAAACCATTCTTTTTGAGTACCGGGGCGTACAAAATATTGCATTTCCATTTGCTCAAATTCGCGCATACGGATGATGAACTGACGTGCAATCACCTCGTTACGGAAAGCCTTACCAATTTGAGCTATACCAAAAGGGATCTTCATCCTACCCGATTTTTGTACGTTCAGGTAGTTTACAAATATACCCTGAGCAGTTTCCGGGCGCAGGTAAATCTGATCGGCGTCATCGGCAACAGCACCCATCTGGGTACTGAACATCAGGTTAAACTGGCGAACATCGGTCCAGTTACGGGTACCGCTTACCGGGCAGGCAATTTCGTGCTCAATGATCAGTTCTTTTAAACGTGGCAGGTCTTCATTTTTGAGGGCCTCGTCCATATCATGCTGTAACTGTTCGGCTTTGTCGGTTTTGCCATCCTTGTCGTAGCGGTCAATCTTATCTTCCAGCAACTGATCGGCACGGTAACGTTTTTTAGAATCTTTATTATCGATCATCGGGTCGCTGAAACCATCAACGTGCCCGCTGGCTTTCCATATTTTGGGGTGCATAAATATGGCCGAATCAATACCCACAATGTTATCATGCATTTGCACCATGCTTTTCCACCAGTAAGTTTTGATGTTGTTTTTTAATTCGGCGCCAAACTGCCCGTAATCATAAACAGCGCTCAGGCCATCATAAATCTCACTTGAAGGGAAAACAAAGCCATATTCTTTGGCGTGTGATATAACATTTTTAAAAAGTTCGTCGGTTGATTTGCTCATAATAGCTGCAAAGATACAATTTAGGGAGAAAGCTGAAAGCGAAAGGCAAAAAGCTTAAGCATATAAAAATCAAGACTTAAATTACTTTAATTAAAACCAAATCATCACTAAATTCATTATCATAAAACCAATTAATTTATTACCGCCACTATGGAACAAATTGTGAGAATACTGGATATCCATAACGTAACCCATAACGTTAAACAGTTTATAGTAGAAAAGCCCGATGGTTTTACATTTACACCGGGGCAGGCAACAGAACTATCCATCAATCAACCACAATGGGAGGGGCAACGGAACCCTTTTACATTTACCTGTCTTGCCGACCAGCATTACCTGGAATTTACCATTAAAATATACAATGATCATCCGGGTGTTACCAATCATCTCGGCGAACTGGAAGTAGGCGATGAACTGATACTGCGCGAAGCCTGGGGAGCTATTGAATATAAAGGGCCAGGATACTTTATTGCCGGCGGTGCCGGTATTACGCCATTTATAGCCATATTGAGGCATCTTAACCAACAAGGTGCTATAGCGGATAATAAACTCTTCTTCTCTAATAAAACCGATCAGGATATTATCCTGGCCGACGAATTGAAAGGCATATTGGGCGAAAACGCTTTATTCACCATAACTAATCAAAAAGACAGCACGCATGATCAGCGCCGTATTAACGAAGACTTTTTAAAAGCCGAAGTAAAGGACTTTAATAAGCACTTTTATGTTTGCGGCCCCGATGCCATGGTGCAGGAAATAACCGGGATATTGGAAAAACTGGGAGCAAAAGCAGATGCTGTTATTTTTGAAAAGTAACATGGCATCATTGACAAAAAATCAATAAATCCGAAATCGAAATTCCGAAATCCGAAATACTCTTTTACATTTGAGCTATGAGTATCCGGGTTGAGTCGTTGTCAAAAGTTTACGGGACGCAAAAAGCGGTTGATAGTATCAGCTTTAGTGCCGAGCCTGGCGTGCTGGGTTTTTTAGGCCCTAATGGTGCGGGTAAATCAACCACCATGAAAATCCTCACCTGCTTTATTCCTCAAACTTCAGGTTCGGCATCGGTTTGCGGATTTGATGTTATAGCACAACCATTGGAAGTGCGCAGGCGCATTGGTTACCTGCCCGAGAGTAATCCGCTGTACCTGGATATGTATGTTAAAGAATCATTGGGTTTTATTGCCGGTATTCATAAGGTACAAGACCCCGAAAAACGCATAACTGCTATTATTGAACAAACAGGCTTGGGGCCCGAACAGCATAAAAAAATAGGACAGCTTTCAAAAGGCTACCGCCAAAGGGTAGGACTGGCGCAAGCTATATTGCATAACCCGGATGTGCTGATATTGGACGAGCCCACCTCCGGACTCGATCCTAACCAACTCATTGGTATCCGCCAGTTGATACTGGAACTGGGGAAAACAAAAACCATCATCCTGTCTACCCATATTATGCAGGAAGTAGAGGCCGTATGTAATAAGGTAATTATTATTAATAAAGGTAAAATTGTAGCCGATGATACCCTGCAGGAACTTCGTCAAAAAAACAATGATCATACCCTGGAGCAGATATTTATATCACTTACCGGTGACAATTAAATATTTTGATTTTTAAAATAAACTTTTATTTTTGTGCCGCCTAGTTACTTTATTAACAAATAAAATAGATACTAACTCCCTGCCGCCCATGGTGAGTACCTGTATTATTCTATTGATTATTACTTTATTTACGAATTAAACCGATACAAAATCACCGTCGCCCAAGGTGAGTATCTATCATATTATTTATTAATATGCTAAAATCACTTATTTAATAAAATATTAAAAAGAGATTGTAACGTTTGCTTAATAGCAGCGTCTATAGTCTCAGAAAAAACTGCGTTATAGGAAAATCCTATTAACGTTGTGTTAACAAACAAACATCAATCTAATAAATTATGAAAAAAGTTCTATTAGCCTTAGCTATTATTGCTGGCACGGCATTCACAACCCTCGCGCAAACCAAATCTGGCGACAGCGGTAAATTCAGTATCGGTCTTGAAGGCGGATTACCGGTTGGTGATTCACACAATGGTTACAACTATGTAATAGGTGGCTCTCTTAAATATGAGCTTCCGATAGCTGCAAGTACCTGGTTTACCGTTTCTGCAGGTTATAACTCTTTCCATCCAAAAAGTGTATTAAAGGATTTGGGTTTTGGATCTGTTGGCTTTATCCCAGTAAAAGTAGGTGTGAAATATTACATTGAACAAGGCTTTTTTGCTGAAGGTCAATTAGGTGCTGCTTTTGGGACAAAAAGCGGTTATGGTACTGCATTTGCCTATTCCCCAGGTGTTGGTTATACGTTTGATGGTGGTTTTGAAGCAGGCGTACGTTATGAAGGATGGTCAAAAAACGGAACTACCAGCCAATTGGGCCTGCGTTTAGCTTATCGTTTCTAAACAATAAATTAGCAATTAAAAATAAAAAGCCGGAGAGCATTGCTCTCCGGCTTTTTTGTTGATCTGTAATATCAATGCAGATGCGTATGGTTCGGGTATTTATCTTTATGGTAATTGATTTATTGTTATTTTATGTTAATATTTCATCATTGATTGTTATTATTATCCTAAACGATATATATTTACATTAATCAATATTTCTTTATCACACCTTCGAACCTAAAAAGAAAAACAATGAAAAAACACTTATCCGTTATTGGCATGGCTTTGTCGTGCCTTGTATTGATGCAATCCTGCAAAAAAGACATCGATACAAAAAATAACACTCCTATTCTTGCAAGCAATACGGCTGAGAATTCAGCAGTAAACAACTCTCAAATTACATTTGCCAAAATTTTAGCTAAAGCAGTTAAAGATGATGCTCCATTAAGGTCATTTTTGAAAGATGAAAGCTTAAAGCAGTTTGATAATGACCATGATATACTTTATCAAATGATTAAAGATACAAAAATCAATGGCGCTGAAACTGTTCATGAAAAATTAATACGGTTTGCTGCTTCGAAAGAAGAGTTGGAAGCCGTGGAACAGCAATTACCGTTGTTAACCATATTTGTACCTACATTACCCAATTTTTCACCTGAAAAATGGAATTCAAGTAATGAGGTCCCGGTAGTAGCGGTTTCAAACACAGCAAATAGCAATGTGTTATTTTATGATGATAAAGGCAAAGAAAATGCTTTGGCGGCCGACGAAATACCTGGTTTTCCTGTACTTGTAATCAAACAAAATGAAAGGGTTATAGTAGGAACTGGTAATAAATTAGCATCAAATAGCGTTGCGTCAAACTCGCAATCCTCAACAGTTTATAATAATGGTGGTCTGGTCCTAAATTTCGCCGATGATGCTTTTAATAATATAAATCCCAAAACAAAAGTTAATAAATTAAACCCAAACAGGGTAACCAATTCGAGTGGTATAGATCCTGTTAATATTGCTGCCTATAATTCAGGAGATGAATGGCATCGGGATTATATATATTACGGGTTAACAGCTGGCCAACCCAGGGGACAATTCAAGAATAATTATAGTGAATTTATAACCTCTATGAGATTTTTGACTCCAAATGCTTTGAATATGATAGCGGATCAAGATGGTGATCCTAAATTGAAAGAAGGCGAGGTACCAAAGAAGCCTTTTGGGATATGGACGGAAGGTAATTTTGAGTTTAGGATAACTATTTTAATAAACGCGAAAAATGGTTTAGGGAATGATATAAATAAAGTGCTAAGTGTGAATCCTGCCGATTTGTTTGATGTTCAATTTACACTTAAACAGGAGGGCGTTTTTCCTCATTACAGAGTTACTTCAATTACGCCAAAAGAATATCATCCAAATGTGGAATTAGTGCCATGGGATCTGCAAAATTATGGTACAGCGTGGAAGTTTATAGTTTATGAATATGATAACTCGCAAGAGATTACCCAAACCTATGAAAATACAAGCACATTTGCTGCTAATTTTGAAATAACTAATTCTATAACCGAAAAGATAGGCTTGAAATTCGGTGCGAGCGCTACTACCAGCGAAAAAAGAACAGTTAGTGTAAAGACAACCTTGGCATCTGATTTTTTAGGGGAGGCTACATTAAGCTTTGATCAACCTATAATCACATCGTTTGACGGTACTAATTATAATACGAGGGAAATAACAACTGGTAATGTTCTAAGTCTTGGTATTGAACCTAAAAGAATATTTTAGTAAATTTTTATAAAAGTTAATGAAGTACTTGTGAAAGGATGTTGATTGAATTTACAGATTTTTTAAAAGCCCGGGGATATTATCTCCGGGCTTTATTATTATAAATATTTTATGGCGTATTAAACGTTGTGTGATCATACACGTCAAACAAACCGACAGCGGTAAAAAACAAACCCGCATTAATCTTATTACAAAATTATTTTATGAAAAAAATCCTATTAGCCTTAGCATTTATTGCAGGCACGGCTTGCACAACTTTCGCTCAAACTAAATCCGGCGACGGCGGTAAATTCAGCGTCGGTTTGGAAGGTGGATTGCCTGTTGGCGACATCCACAATTACTCTAATTACATTATTGGCGGTTCGCTCAAATATGAGTATCCTGTAGCCAATAATTTATTTATCACCGCATCGGCCGGGTATAGCAGCATCCACATCAAGGGTTTCGACTATTCCTATAACGATCCGGAGCTCAGTTTCCAATTTCACAGCGACGGCGGTTCAGCCGGCATAATCCCCGTGAAAGTGGGTGCCAAATACTATTTTGACGGACACTTTTTTGGCGAAGCACAGGTAGGCGCTGCCTTTGGTACCAATAGCGGCAGCAGTACTTTATTTGCTTACTCGCCAGGTATTGGTTATACTTTTGCTGGTGGCTTTGAAGCGGGTGTTCGTTATGAAGCATGGTCAAACAATGGTACTATCGGTCAGCTCGGCTTGCGTTTGGCATACCGTTTTTAAGCAAATAACAACAATTACTGGAGAGCGCCGGAATATTATTCCGGCGCTTTTTTTATATAATCACAACCAAAGGAATGTGGGCTATTACTAGGGATAATAACGTAACTATTCAACATAAGGCAAACAATATGTTTACAGCGCTGTATTGTTAAAAATCACACAATCTAAAAAGTCATGAAAAAAATTCTATTAGCCTTATTTATTATTGGAGTTACTGCAATGCAAAGCTTTGCGCAGTCCAGGGGCAGAAACAGCGGAATATTCAGTATCGGTTTTGAAGCCGGTTTACCTACCGGCGACGCACACCATCTTTTTGGTTCGGTATTAGGCGCTTCGCTCAAATACGAGCTTCCGATTGAACGCAGTACCTGGTTTACCATATCGGGTGGCTATAACTCGTTCCAGCCAAAAGGGGTATACAGCGATATTGGCGGTCCTGCCATTAATGCCATCCCTTTAAAAGTGGGTATTAAATACTATTTTGACAGAAACTTTTTTGCTGAAGGCCAGATAGGTGCTGCCTTTTATACCGGCAGGGCCAGTGGTACAGCATTTGCCTATTCGCCGGGAATTGGCTATAGTTTCAGGGAAGGTTTTGAGATCGGCCTCCGTTACGAAGGCTGGGCTAAGGATGGTACGCTTGGCCAGGCGGGTTTGCGTTTGGCTTACCGTTTTAGATAGAAATAGCCATTCAAATTCAAGGCCCGGTGAGCATATTACCGGGCCTTATTTATTATTAAGGCTTATGTTAATGAATGTTAAAAGCTATGGGGTGAAATAATATCCTGTAAAAATAAGCGTCTGTGTTATCAATCGGCTGGTGCAGTGGTACCCTGCGTGGCCGGTAATTTAACTTTACACACATTCAATATGAAAAAAATCCTATTTACGCTGGCCGCAGTATGCGGCACAGTGTGGGGCAGCTTTGCTCAAACATCAGCATCTGGTACAACATCAACAACACCGTCTTCTCCGGCAGATCATGCTCAGTTCAGTTTTGGGTTGGAGGGTGGAGTTACTTTGAATCATGTTCGGGGTAATTCCACAGCTATCTGGGGGGCATCGGTCAAATATGAGTTGCCTATCGCCACCAAAACCCTGTTTACCATATCGGCAGGATATACCTACCTGCCATATACTAATTTTGAAAAAGGTTTTCTGAAGGCTGAGGGTAACAATAGTACAGGTGCCAGTTTCGTGCCGGTTAAGGTGGGCATCAAGTATTATGTTAGTCATGGCTTTTTTGTTGAAGGTCAGGCTGGTGTTGCATTTGCTATTAAAGGGCCTAATTACAAAACATCATTTGCATGGTCACCAGGGGGGGGCTATACCTTTGGTAATGGTATAGAGGTTGGGGCGAGGTTTGAAAGCTGGTCAAACAGCGGTGCCCTGAACCAGGCCAATCTGCGTTTGGCATACCGTTTCTAAGAAACGAATAATCAAATAAAGGGTCCTGAAACAGATAGCTGTTCAGGACCCTTTATTTAAAAACATCTTACTGAATGCCACCTAGATGGAATGGTACGCGCACGCCAAATGATGGTTTACACTTTTACCATCATATTAGGGTTTTTATTTTAATAATATATTAATTATCAACTATTTATAATTATTTTAACCGTAAAAAGTGTAAACCCATGTAAACCCACTTTTTTAAAAAAGCTATTGATTCCTTTGCTAGCGCGTGTGTGTTTCTTTTAGCACTAATAAACCAATGAGCAATTGAACCCGTGAACCAATAAAAAAATATTGTAATTTCGGCGCTCAAGACCCAATCAAGAAAGTGCTAAGCATCCTTAAAAAAGAAATCATTTCTTACCTCAGTTCGCTGGTAGCCTATGTTACCATTGGCGTATTTTTATTGGTGCTGGGTTTGTTTTTGTGGGTGTTCCCGGATTCTAGCATTTTAGATTATGGCTATGCCGGGCTCGAAAGCCTGTTCAGTACTGCACCATACCTGTTCATGTTCCTGATACCGGCTATTACCATGCGATCATTGGCCGAGGAACGTAAAGAAGGCACTTTTGAGCTGTTATTTACCCGGCCGCTTACCGATTGGCAAATTGTATTGGGGAAATACCTGGCCAGTGTACTGCTGGTGCTTTTCGCTTTGCTGCCCACATTGGTTTATTATTTTTCGGTAAGCACATTGGGTACGCCGCAGGGTAATATTGATACGGGGGCGGTTATTGGCTCCTACATTGGTTTATTTTTATTGGGGGCAGCATTTGCTGCCATTGGTCTGTTCGCATCATCCATTACCAAAAACCAGATCATCGCCTTTACGGTTGCGGTTTTCCTGTGTTTCTTTTTTTACAGTGGGTTTGATTCTTTGAGTCAGCTGTTATCGTTACAGGACCTGGGTTTGCAAAATCTGGGTATTACGGAGCATTACCAATCCGTAAGCCGTGGTGTGTTGGATACGCGTGATCTGGCTTATTTTATAGTAGTAAGCGGTATATTTATCTGGCTCACATTGTTCGTGATCATCCGTCAGCGTAAAAAGAAATTGTTTTCGGTTACTATGATGGGATATATAGTGGCTTTGCTGGTTATAGCTATTATCGGTAATATCGCTTTTACCCGTTTTGATTTTACTACCGAAAAAAGATATACCCTTTCGCCTATTAGCACACAGATAATGGATGGTTTGCAGCAGCCGGTAAAAGTTACCGTGTACTTGCAGGGTGGTAATTTACCGGGTGGGTTTAAAAGGCTGCAGGGTGCCACGCGTGATATGTTGAATGATCTGCAGGCATACAGTCACCGCAAGTTACAGTTTGAATTTGTTGATCCCCTGAAAAACTTATCCGGCGATCAGCAAAATGAGGCCATCCAAAACCTGGAAGCCAAAGGCATTGAGCCAACCAACCTGAGCGTAAAAACCGATGATGGTGTATCGCAAAAACTAATATTTCCCGGGGCGCTGGTGTCGGCTAATGGTAAAGATATCGCTGTAAAACTATTGCTGAGCAGGATAGGGCTTTCGCCAGATGAAGTGTTGAATAACTCTATCCAAAACCTGGAATACGCGTTTTCATCGGCCATAAAAAAAGCAACCAGTGGAGGCAAGCCCGAAATTGGTTTTACCGAAGGCCATAACGAACTGAGCGACCTGCAACTGAACGATGCCATGAAATCGCTTTCGGACGGTTACCAGGTTGGCCGGGTTAACTTAAGTACCATCAGCACCGCCGGCCTGCAAAAGGTAAAGCTGCTGGTGATACCCAAACCCGATAAAAAGTTTACCGAACTGGAAAAATTCAAACTCGACCAGTATATTATGCATGGCGGCCGCGTGTTATGGACGATTGACCAGGTTAGCGCCGAACTGGATAGCCTGCGCGGGCATGGCGGTGAGCAACTGGCCTTTGCCAAGCAACTGAATCTGGACGATCAGCTTTTTAGATATGGTGTAAGGATTAATTATGACCTGATTGCCGATATGAATTGCTCCCAGATACCGGTTACTACCGGCAGCGTGGGCGGGCAGGCGCAGATACAAATGTTGCCCTGGCTGTTTATCCCATATTTATCCCCTTATCCAAACATCCGATAGTGAAAAATCTGGATGGCATCAGAAGTGAATTTGCCAGTTCTTACAGACTGCTGGATACTAAAAAAGTAAATAAAAACAAACTTCTTTCCCACTTGCACTAAAAAAAAAAAAAAAAAAGAG